>Ga0208373_1000146_pt1 | contig 131261 bp, 100 predicted proteins | sample RifOxyC2_FD_184036 | JGI IMG/M metagenome (GOLD analysis project Ga0208373, IMG submission 184036) | Soil microbial communities from Rifle, Colorado - Rifle Oxygen_injection C2 (SPAdes) | ecosystem: Environmental > Terrestrial > Deep subsurface > Rock core/Sediment | place: Rifle, Colorado... | reverse complement strand
CCGCCCGCCAGAACCAGCCGGCTAATGTGGTTGGCCTCAGGGTTGTGGGAATAATAAAATTGGAGGGCATCAGTAATTCCGGCCGCTAGTTTTTCTACCTGTTCCACTATTATCTGCCAGCAGATAGATTCGCGGCGTTCAAAATTTAAGCCACTCTGGCGTTTCATCTCTTCTGCCTCTTCTACTTCAATATGTAAGCGCTGGGCCAGGGCCGTGGTTAATAGCTCCCCGGAGAAGGGCAAAGACGTGCTGAATTGCACCAGATTGTTATCAAAAAAAATAAGGTTGGTGTTGGTAGCTCCGATATTGGCGATTATTCGGGCTTCGTGGCCATAGTTCTTGTTGGCCGTTACCATAGCGCGAGCCAAGGAGAGGGCTTCTATTTCCAGAGCGACCACTCCTAGTCCCAGACTCTCCAGGAGGTAGGTGTAACTGTCGGCTAATACCTTAGGGGCGGCTCCGATGAGGACTTGCATTATCTCTTCATCTTCAGAAGGGATGACCTGCCATTCTAAATAATAATTATCTTCGTCAAAGGGTATGTGTTTTTTAGCTTCCCAAATAATGTCGTCATCAATTATTTCAGCTGCTGATTTGCGTAAGGAGATGAGTTTGATGAAGCAGCGAGATTCTGGTAAGGAGGCCACTACCCAAGGGCTTTGGACAGCTTTCTGATTGCCGGTGCCGGTAATAAGTTTTTTAAGCCGGCTACGGACTTCTTCAGGTTTGGCTAATTCACCATTCACAATTAACCCCGGGGGAAAACTAATTGACCGGGCCCGTATTACTTCGTATTGCGGATGACGATATAAAAAAGAAGTATTACGTATCTGAACAAGTTTGGCAGAGAGGTCGCCGATGTCTAATCCAAAAGCGCCGGCGAAAGGGTTGCTGAACATATGGGTATATTATAACAAAAAACTCCCCAAAAAGGGAGCCGGGGGAGTGGTGATGTTCAGAAGTTCTGCACCAAAGTGAACATGGGCATCACCACGGCCACGGCTAAACCGGCCACGGCTAAACCAAGAATGATGATAATTACTGGTTCAATAATAGTGGCAAAATTTTTCATGGTTTTGTCCACTTCCTGACTGTAAAAACTGGATAATTCATCCAGAAGTTGGTTTACTTCTCCTGATTTTTCTCCGACCATGATCATTTCTGTCACCATGGGAGGAAAGATCCTGGGTGATTCACCAAGTATCTCCGATAGCGGGGTACCCGTCTTTATTCTCTCCGCCGCCTGCTTCAATTTTTCTTGATAAATAAGATTAGAACAGGTCTCGGCCGTTATCTGAATTGCTTCAATAATTTGGATGGCACTTTTTAATAAAGAAGAAAGAGTTAAAGAAAACCGCGCCAGATTAATTTTTTTTATCACTTGTCCGAAGATGGGGAGGCGGAGATTGAAATTATGGACCAAACGACGAAAGGCGACAAAATGACGCAGGCTATAGATGAATGAAGTGAGGCCGAGGACTAGAGCGAGGCTGAGGATGGTTAAGTTGAGGGGGTTACTAAAAAAGTCGGTGATGGCTAACAAAATTCTAGTGGCCAGAGGGAGGTCGGTGCCAAATTCATCGAACAGAGTCATTAGTTTTGGTAGGACTACGGTCACCATCATGATGCCAATGCCTATCATGGCAGTGATGATAACAGCGGGGTAAATTAAAGCGCCGCGGATACTGGAGTTTAAATCATAAGTTTTGTGCATCTGTCCGGCGATTTGTTTGAGGGATTCCTCCAATTTGCCCGAGACTTCTCCGGCGGCGATCATCTTTACATAAATATGAGGAAAGGCGCGGGGGAATTTGCCCAGGACTTCGCTCAAAGGTTGGCCTTGTTCAACGCCAGCTTTTACCTGGCCAATAATCCCTCGTAATTTTCGGTTTTGGATTTCTCGACTCAACACTCCCAAGCCTTCGGTCAAAGAAAGACCGGCATGAAGCATGGTATGCAGATGCTCTACAAAGTGAATTTTCGAAACAAAAGGGATACGGGTTAAGTAGGTGACAACAAAAGAGTTTAATTTTAATTCCAGTGTTGATGGTAGTTTTTCCGTTCCCATATTAATTTATTCTTTGGTCACGCGGAGTATTTCCGAGATGGAAGTAATGCCCTGTTTGGCCTTAATCAAACCATCTTCCAGCATGGTCAACATACCCTCTGCCCTGGCGATCACCTTAATTTCTTCAGCCGAAGCTCGGGCGTTAATTTTTTCAATTAATTTATTACTGATCTCTAATACTTCGTAAATACCAATTCGGCTCTTGTACCCACTGTTGCCACAACGAGAACAACCCCGACCCTGGAAGAAGGTAACGGTTTCCAGTCCGGTTTCTGCCTCAGTGAGTTTTATTCCTTGAGCTTTGAAGAGGGTCAGGATTTTAGGCGCATCGAGCATTCGGGTCAGTTCCGCTAGTGCGGTTTTATCTAATTTATATTCCTCCCGACAGAAGGGACAGATTTTGCGCACTAGCCGCTGGGCGACAATGATATTAGTAGTAAAAGCAATCAAGAAAGGTGGCACGCCCATATTGATCAGCCGCGGTAGAGCCGTGGGGGCATCATTAGTGTGCAGGGTGGAGAGGACAAGGTGGCCGGTCATGGCAGCGTGAATGGCGATTTCCGCAGTTTCTTCGTCTCGGATTTCTCCCACCATGATAATGTTTGGGTCTTGGCGGAGAAAAGCCCGCAAGCCAGCAGCAAAAGTGAAACCAACTTGGGGGTTGATTTGACTTTGATTGATTCCTTTCACATGATATTCAATTGGGTCCTCAATCGTACTAATGTTTACCTCCGGGCGGTTAAGGATGCCAAGAATAGAATAAAGAGTGGTGGTTTTGCCGGATCCCGTCGGACCAGTGACCAAGATTGTTCCGTGGGGTTTTTTGATAGCCCTTTCTACCAGTTGTTTAGGTCCTGGGAGAAAACCAAGATCATCAAGAGTAAGAGGTTTCTGTCCTTCATGCAAAATACGCATGACCACCTTTTCACCGTCATAGACAGGGATGATGGATACGCGGAAGGAGAGCTTCTCATCTTGGATCTTTAATTTGAAGCGTCCGTCTTGCGGTTTCATGTGTTCATCGATTTTTAATTCAGCCATTATCTTTATTCTGGCCATGATTCCCTCTTGTACGTCTTTGGGTAAAGACATGACTGAGTGGAGCAGGCCATCGACTCGGTAACGGACAGTCACTTCTTTTTCAGTTGGTTCAATATGAATATCACTCGCCCCCTCATAGACAGCATGTTCCACGATGCTATTGACGATATTGATAATAGGTAATTCTTCGGCCGCTTTTTTTAAGTCGCCTTCCTTAGCTCCTTCTCCATCTTTCAATTGGGTAATAGCCAGATCAGATTGTAAATCGGCATGATAACGGCGCAGAGCATCTTTAAGGCTTTGGGGGTTAGTAAGGAAGACCTTGGTTTTTAATCCGATTTTGCGATGAAGAAACTCGATGGTCTGAATATCGGTCGGGTCAAGAGTGGCCAAGCTGATTTCATTTTTATCTTTGGCAAAAGCAACGATCTCGTGGGTTTGAGCCAGAGGCGCGGGTACAAGATTGAGGACTTCTTTGTCTATTTCCCTACCTCGGAGTTCAATAAAAGGCATTCCCAAGGATGTGGCGGCTTGTTTGTACAGCTCCACTTCATCCACCAGGCCAGCTTCCAGAACGCAATTTTCTGCTTCTGTTCCGCACTTTTTGGCTTGATTAAAACATTTTTTTATTGCTCCTTCATCCACGGAAAAGTGGTTTTTCAATAGGTCCAATAAGAGTTCGTATGGTAGCATAGTTAAGGGATATATTGGGAATAGTATACCATAAAACCGCTCGGACCAGCCACTTGACAGCTTTTCACCTCCATGATATATTATGCCCACTGTTTTAAATTATTTTTTTAGGTTATTTATGCAGAATTACGAGCTGTTATTGATCCTGCCCGGCACGCTCGCCGAGAGTGAAGTCGCGCCAGTGATCGAAAATGTCAAACAGATCATTACTGAAAATGGTGGTCAGGAAATATCAGTAGAAACTGATGAGAAGCGTCGTTTGGCGTATCCCATCAAAAATATTCGCTACGGCTACTTCAATCTGGTATTTTTTCAAGCCGAGACTGAAGTTGTGGAAGTGATCAAGAAAAAATTATTGATTGTACCAAATGTGTTGCGCGTCTTGGTGTCTAAATATGACCCACAGGTAAACAAAAGTCGGAAAATAAACTTTGGCCTATTAGCTGGAGAAGAAGGAATACGGCCGAGAGAAGAGAAGACAACCAGTGAGTCAGAGGTGGCCACTAGCCCCGTGATTGCCGAAGGACTGGGTGGGGCGGAGAAAGTAGAAATGAAGGAACAGGGAGAAGAAAAGAAGATAGAAGAGAAGACAGAACCAAAAGGCGAAGTTGATTTGCAGGATATTGACAAGAAGTTGGATGAGATTTTGGAAATTGACCTAACCAATGTTTAATAAGAGGTGACTGCTCGAAGGGGGGCAATCGAAACCTTTTATTCATACTAAATGATTAATCTATGGACCTCAACCGAGCTACTTTACTTGGTCGCCTAAGTCGGGACCCAGAAGTAAGGAATACTCCAGGGGGAGCGACTGTCGCTTCTTTCTCGGTGGCCACTGGACGGGTTTGGACTGACCAGAGTGGCAACAAGCAAGAGAAGACGGAGTTCCACAATTGTGTGGTTTGGGGGAAGTTGGCGGAGATAGCTGGGCAGTATCTGAGCAAGGGACGGCGAGTGTATATAGAAGGCCGTCTGGAAACACGTGATTGGACCGGACAAGACGGCGTGCGCCGATTCCGGACAGAAGTGATTGTTGATAATTTCATCATGTTAGATGGCCCACGAGGTACGAATACCAGCCAACCAGCGGAAAGTGCTGGATCACGTCAAGCCTTGCCAGTGGTGGAGGTGCCAGAGGAGGAGATAAAGGTAGAAGATATTCCTTTCTAAAAACACGAACTTAATAAATTTATGGAGAAGAAACAAATAAAGGTCTGTCATTACTGCGAGAATCATCTCGTTGATGTTGATTATAAAGATGTTCAGACTTTGCGTCGGTTTGTCTCTTCTTATCTAAAGATTGCCCCCCGTCGGCGCAGTGGTCTCTGTGCGTGGCATCAAAGAAAAGTGGCGAAAGCCATTAAGCAGGCCCGCATTGCCGGTCTAATGGGTTTCTGTCCCAGATAAGGAAGAGAAAAAAGATGATTAAAACCAGGTGAAAAGCCTGGTTTTGACGTTAATAAATAAAAATGATATACCAGAATTGTTCAAACACGGGCTAGGGGGGAGGTGAAAAATGGGGACAAGTTCTAGTCTAGTGTTGATGTGTCTGCTAGAAAGAGAAGTGAGTGACCTGGTCAGTATTTGCCCACGATCCAAGGAGCCACCAGGAAAACAAGAAAAGCAGATGAAGAGGATTGTCTTCATCCTGCTACTCCTTGATCGCTTTCCTCCAGCTGAGGAAGAACGGGGGCATGTTATCCGTTCTCTCCACCTGCTACAAAGGCAAGCGATCGAATTTCCTGGTCTCTTGGGGGTGAGGTTGGCTCAATGTCTGGGCCAATCTTTGGGCAACTTGATCCCAAATTGAAAGGAGGGTGTCATGAGTGAGACTGGTCCCGTGCCAGGCCCGCCGATCATAAGTTGTCGCGCGGGCCTTGCTGTTTGTGTAAAAACTGTGGATAAATAAACAGAAAATTAGATAAATAGTGGCCAGGTTGTTGTTTTTTCTTATATTTTAGCCAAACTTGACAAATATTGTTTGGTCATATCCAATTTGACAACTATAAGGAATCAGTGTATGATTAGGGCACTTTGTTTTTCGCTAAAAAGCTAATATTTTAGCAAAGTTCCGGTTAATTATTGTCCTTACCATCTGCCCCTTTGTGGGAAAAGAGTAATAAAAGATGGTAACAGTAACTTAACTTACCACATTTGTGGCCACTCTCTGGCTCCTCACCAGGACCATGGGGTGTGAGAAATAAGGCACATGCGTCGCCAAAATCTTCGTCAAGCTAGTCGTTAGTAAAAACACCGAAAAAGGGGTGATTTTTTGTGTTATAAATTTGCTGGTAAGGATTGCCAACAAACTCATAACTCAAAAATAATACTCACCTTATGTCCATTTTCAAGCGCCAGCCCCTGCGTCTAAAAGAACGGCAGTATTTCACCAGCTACCGAGATGCAGCCCCGCTACCGGATTTAATTGAGATCCAAAAGGATTCGTATCAATGGTTTTTACGGGAAGGTATTAAGGAATTATTTGAAGAAGTTTCCCCGATCACGGATTTCACTGGTCGGGATTTAGAATTGTATTTAGAAGATTATTATATCGATGAACCAAAATTTGATGAAGTGGTTTGTCGGAAAAAGAATATTACTTTTGAGGCGCCTCTACGAGTTAAGGCGCGCTTAGATAATAAGCGGACCAAGATGAGTGAGTCGCAGGAAATTTATTTGGGGGATGTCCCATTGATGACTCCTCGAGGCACCTTTATTATCAACGGCATTGAGCGGACAGTAGTTTCCCAGTTGATTCGTTCTCCGGGTGCTTTTTTCACTGCGGAAATTTTACGCGGCCGAAAATATTATGGCGCCAAAATCATTCCGAACCGCGGGGCTTGGATCGAGATTGAAACCGATCAGAACAATGTAATTTGGGCTAAGGTAGATCGTAAGCGCAAGGTCGCGATTACTTCTTTGTTGCGCGCTTTTGGTTATGGCGACGATGATACCCTTCGCCAGCTCTTCACTGAAGTCAACAATCACCCCAATGTCGATTTTGTTGAAAATACTTTGAAGAAAGATTCAGCCGCCAGTGAAGATGAAGGTTTGGTGGAAGTGTATAAACGGATTCGTCCTGGCGATTTAGCCATGGCTGATAATGCCCGTAGTCTTATTCATTCCATGTTTTTTAATTTTGATCGTTATGATTTGGGCCGGGTGGGTATTTATAAGTTTAATACCAAATTTGAACTTGGTTTGTCAGAACAAGATTTTGATAAAAAAGAAATCCGAGTTTTGACTCCCGAAAAATTAGCAGCCGTGGTCAAAGAAATCATCCGCCTCAATGTCAGTCAGGGACAGGCTGATGATATTGATCATTTGGGTAATCGGCGGGTGCGAGCAGTTGGTGAATTAGTGCAAAATCGTTTCCGTATCGGTTTGGCGCGTATGGAGAGAATAGTCAAAGACCGGATGAGTACTTATGAATTGGAAGGCATGAGTCCGAACAAATTGATTAATGCTCGTCCTGTTATTGGTGCGGTTAAAGAGTTCTTCATGAGTTCTCAGCTGTCTCAGTTCATGGATCAAGTGAATCCTTTGGCAGAATTAGAGCACAAGCGCCGCATTAGCGCCTTGGGTCCTGGCGGTTTGTCTCGAGATCGGGCAGGATTTGAAGTGCGTGATGTGCATACCACTCACTATGGTCGCATCTGTCCTATTGCCACTCCGGAAGGTCCGAATATTGGTTTAGTGGGTCATTTATCTAGTTTTGCCCGAGTGAATAGCTTCGGTTTCTTGTTGACTCCTTATCGTCGAGTTTTGCACGATGTTGTCAACCAGCCCACGTCCACTGAGGGGGAAGTGGCCCGTGAGGATGTCGCTGGAATTGTGAAAGAAGGAGAGAAAATTACCAAAGACAAGGCAGAAAAATTGGCTAAGAAAAAAGATTTAGCCACAGTACCAATCAGACCACGCGTGACCGCAGAAGTTGTTTATCTGAATTCTTTTGAAGAAGAAAGAGTGATTACCGCTTCGGCAACTACTCTACAGGATAGCGAAGGGCATATCTTAGGGGAACGGGTGGCGGCGCGGGTCAAGGGCAATCCTGGCATCATTGAAGCAAGTAAAGTTGATTATCTTGATGTGGCTTCTAATCAGATTTTGAGTATTGCCACCAGTTTGATTCCTTTCTTGGAACATGATGATGCGACCCGGGCTTTGATGGGTTCAAACATGCAACGACAGTCAGTACCTTGTATACAGACAGACAGCCCTTTGGTGGGTACAGGCGTAGAAAGAAAAGCAGCGGAAAACAGCGGCTATGTGGCTTTGGCCGAAGATGATGGCGAAGTCACCTATGTGGACGGTAACCGAATTGAATTCACCACTAAGAAAGGCAAGGTCTTGGTATACCATCTCAACAAATTTGTCCGCTCTAATGCTTCGAGCTGCATTAACCAAAAGCCAATTGTATCTTTAGGACAGAAATTGAAGAAGGGGGAACCAATGTGTGATGGTCCTTCTACAGATCAGGGGGAATTAGCTTTGGGAAAGAATGTTTTAGTAGCCTACATGGTTTGGGATGGGTATAACTATGAAGATGCGGTGATTCTTTCTGAACGCTTGGTTCAAAAAGACGTCCACACTTCTATACATATTGAAGATTATACGATTGACGTGCGGGAAACTAAGCTCGGTCCAGAAATAATTACCAGCGATATTCCCAACGTCAGTGAAGAGAAATTAAAAAATTTAGATGCTGAAGGCATTGTCCGGATTGGGGCCGAGGTACAGTCAGGCGACATTTTGGTGGGTAAGATAACCCCTAAGGGCGAGACCGAGCTCTCTCCTGAAGAAAGACTGTTACGGGCGATTTTTGGAGAGAAAGCACGAGATGTACGTGATTCTTCTTTGTATCTGGAACACGGTGAACATGGCAAGGTGATTGATGTAAAAATTTTCTCAGCTGAAGCAGGTGATAAACTCCAGCCTGGAGTAACTAAACAGGTACAAGTGACCGTGGCTGATTTGCGCAAGGTGCAGGTGGGTGACAAGATGGCCGGTCGCCATGGTAACAAAGGTGTCATCTCTCGGGTGGTGCCGGTTGAGGACATGCCATTTTTGGAAGACGGCACTCCAGTGGATGTGATTCTTTCTCCCTTGGGTGTTATCTCTCGTATGAACTTGGGACAATTGTTAGAAACGCACTTAGGTTTAGCCGCCAATGCTTTGGGTTATAAAGTGGCAACCCCGGCTCTCAATGGTATTACTGAGGACCAAATTCGGGAAGAATTGAAAAAAGCGGGTTTCCCCACTGATGGTCAAATCCAATTGTACGATGGACGCACGGGCGAGCCGTTTGATCACAAAACAACTGTTGGTTACAACTATATCCTCAAATTGAATCATATGGTTGAGGACAAGTTACACCAACGTTCTATCGGTCCGTACAGTTTAATCACCCAGCAACCTTTGGGTGGTAAGGCCCAATTTGGTGGTCAACGTTTTGGAGAAATGGAAGTCTGGGCTTTGGAAGCTTATGGTGCTTCTCATACTTTACAGGAGATTTTGACGATAAAGTCTGATGATGTTCCGGGCCGTTCCAAGGCCTACGAAGCCATTATCAAAGGCGAAACCATTAGTAAGGTGAATTTGCCAGAATCTTTCAATGTGCTGGTACGCGAACTCAAGGGTCTAGCTTTAGATGTGGAATTGTTAGAAAAAACTGGAGAAGGCGAATATCAAACCATTGATGAAAACAAACCGCGATCAGGTCGGCGCGGTGATCGATCGGGCGAGGAAGAGACAGACGAAGCGGTCAGATAGACGACATAAACCAAAGAAAAACATATGAACCAAGAAAATAATCACATTGTCGACTTCGACGCTTTGCGCCTACGCGTCGCTTCTCCGGAAGTGATCCGTGGTTGGTCTTTTGGGGAAGTTTCTAAACCAGAAACAATTAATTACCGAACCCAGAAGCCGGAAAAAGGCGGTCTGTTTGCCGAGGAAATTTTTGGACCGACCAAGGATTGGGAATGTTATTGTGGCAAGTATAAAAAGATTAGATATAAAGGTATCATTTGTGACAAATGCGGCGTGGAAGTTACCCATTCTTTAGTTCGCCGTCAACGGATGGGGCACATAGAATTGGCTGCCCCGGTCACCCACATTTGGTTTTTGCGCTCTATCCCTTCCAAAGTTGGTTTAGTCTTGGATTTGTCCATCCAAGCTTTGGAAAAAGTGGTCTACTTTGCCTCTTTCATCATCACTTATGTAGATGAAGCGGCTCGGGCTCAAGCCCACGAAGCCTTGAAGCAGGAAGTGAAGACGAAGAAAAAGCAAATTGAAAAAGAGTGTGCACACCAATGGCAAGAAGCGATAAACAACAAAGCGGGGAAGGATGTATTAACGGATTTGGAAAAAGAAAAAGAAAGAAAATTGGCGGCTCTGGAAGAGGAATTCAAAGAAGCGGAAACAGATTTGAAGGATATTCAGATGATGAGAATTGTTTCCGAGAATAAATACCAGGAAATGGCACTTCGCTATGGTTATCTTTTTGATGCGGAAATCGGTGCCGAGGCTATCCGTCATTTATTAGAGAGGTTGAACTTGGCTGAGACAATCACTAACTTAGAACAGGAATTGACTAAGGCCAAGGGGGCCAAACGAGAACGTCTAGTGCGCCGAATAAAATTATTGAAATCACTAGAAAAAAACGGCATTCGGCCAGAGTGGATGATTTTGACGACCATTCCAGTGGTTCCGCCAGATTTACGGCCAATGGTCGCCTTGGATGGTGGTCGTTTTGCCACCTCTGATCTCAATGATTTGTATCGACGGGTGATCAACCGGAATAATCGTTTGCGTCGTTTGTTGGAATTAAACGCCCCTGAAGTCATTTGCCGGAATGAAAAACGCATGCTCCAAGAAGCAGTAGATGCTTTGATTGATAACAACGCTCGAGCTTCCAAGACCGTAACTGCTTCCACTGGTCAAAAAAGACAATTGCGTTCCCTGGCCGACATCTTGAAAGGCAAGCAGGGACGGTTTCGTCAGAATTTGTTAGGTAAGCGTGTTGACTATTCCGGCCGTTCCGTAATCGTGGTCGGTCCGAAATTACAAATCTATGAATGCGGTATACCCAAACGAATGGCCTTGGAGCTGTTCCGTCCTTTCATCATGACGGAAATCATCAAACGGGAATTGGCTCATAATGTTCGTTCCGCCTCTCGTTTCATTGAATCCAATGCTCCGGAAGTTTGGGATATTTTAGAAGAATTGACTAAAAAGACTCGAGTCATGCTTAATCGTGCTCCGACTCTGCATCGTTTAGGTATCCAAGCGTTCAAACCCCGACTCGTAGAAGGTAAGGCCATCATGTTACATCCATTGGTTTGTCCGGCTTTCAACGCTGACTTTGACGGTGATCAAATGGCGGTACATCTTCCTTTGACTGAAGAAGCCCGTTGGGAGGCAGAAAATCTCATGGCCTCAGAAAAGAATTTGCTCAAACCAGCGACCGGCGCGCCAGTGACGACTCCGCAACAGGACATCGCCCTCGGTTGCTATTACATGACCAAATATAATGAAGATGATACGGCTGAAATAAAGAAGTTTTTTGCTTCTTGCAAAGACGCGAAGCTGGCCTATCAAAATCGACAGGTTGGTTTACGAGAAAGAATAAAAGTCCGCTTTACGGATTTGAACAAATTTGAGGAGGGGACAAATCCCATGATCGAAACTTCCGTCGGCCGGATTTTCTTCAATGAAATTTTCCCAGACAAGATCCCTTATTTCAATGAGTCAGTGACGAAAAAGCATCTTGGTAAAATTATTGGTCTGTTGCTGGAATACTATGGGCAAGAAGAAACAGCCAATATGTTGGATGCGATGAAGAACTTAGGGTTCAAATACGTGACCAAGTCTGGTTATTCGCTGTGTATGGATGATTTCGGCCAGATTCCTGAAAAAGCAGAACTATTGTCCGAAGGTGACCGTCGAGTGCAGGAAGTCCAGGAACAATATGAAGAAGGCTTGTTGACGGACAGCGAGCGCCACGCCAAGGTATTGGAAATCTGGACCGAGATTAAGGATCGGGTAGTCTCCCATAACAAGCAGGCCTTGAATCGTGATGGCTCTTCTTTTGCCATGATTGATTCGGGCGCTCGCGGTTCTTGGGGGCAATTGGGCCAGGTAATCGGTATGAAAGGTTTGGTTGCTTCGCCAAGTGGTGAAATTATTGAATTGCCGGTAAAAGGTAACTTTAAAGAAGGTTTTGATGTTCTGGAATTCTTCATCTCTTCCCATGGTACGCGTAAAGGTTTGACTGATACGGCTTTGCGTACGGCCAATGCCGGGTATTTGACTCGTCGTCTAGTGGATGTAGCCCAAGATATGGTGGTACATGATATTGATTGCGGTGATACTGAAGGCGTGGTAATCACCAAGGCCGATTCGGAAGAAATGAGTGAAAAATTAGGTGATCGAGTTGTCGGCCGTTATGCAATTTCAGATATCAAAAATGGTAAGACAATATTGGTCAAGGCGGGGGAGGCTATTACTGAAAAAGCTGGACGGGAAATTGATCAGGCTGGTTTGGCTGAAGTACATGTTCGCTCGGTGTTCAAATGTCGTCTGCCAAAAGGTATTTGTCAACGATGCTATGGTTATGACCTCGGTCATAACAAACCAGTAGAAAAAGGCACGGCCGTTGGTATCATCGCCGCCCAATCTATCGGTGAACCAGGTACGCAGTTGACGATGCGGACTTTCCATCTTGGTGGTGTGGCTGGCGGCGATATTACGCAAGGTTTGCCGCGAGTAGAAGAATTGTTTGAAGCCAGACGACCTAAGCGCACAGCGATACTGTCCGAAGTAGATGGCGAAGTGGAAGTGGAAGACGCTGACGGTAAGGTAATCACCAGCCCAACTGGTCGCAAGATTTTTGAAGGTCACCGTGGTCAGAAAATAATCAAAGTGAAATTTGAAGGGGTGGATGAGGTAAGAATAAAAGTAGAAAGCGCCGATGACTTGCAGGTCAACGATGGTCAAGCGATCAAAAAAGGAGATATCTTGATGGTACGCGGTGATACGGGTGAAGAAATAAAAGCCAAACAGAATGGCTCGGTGAGCTTGGAGAAAAATTTCTTGATTGTCCAGCACGAAGGCCAGCACGTCAAGGAATATATTGTCCCCATTGGTTACAAGCTTTGGGTCAAAGATGGTGATCAGGTAAAGAAGGGTGATCAGTTGACGGAAGGGGCGATCAACCTCCATGAACTTTATGAATTGCGCGGTCGGGAAGCAGTGCAGGCCTATATTCTGCGAGAAATCAAGGCCATTTATTCTTCCCAGGGTCAAAGATTGAATGACAAACACGTGGAGATCATAGTTGGGCAGATGTTTAGTCGCATGTATGTGGAAGATCCTGGTGATACGGAATTGCTACCTGGCGAAACCGTGGAAAAATCCCAGCTTCTTTTGGCCAATATCCAGGTGAAGAAAGAAAACAAAAAAGAAGCTAGGGCGCGTGAACTCTTTCTCGGTGTTTCCAAGGTTTCTCTGTCGACCCAGAGTTTCTTGTCAGCCGCTTCTTTCCAGGAGACTGCCCGGGTCTTGATCAATGCCGCCATCACTGGCCGGATTGATCGTCTGGAGGGTCTGAAAGAAAACGTGATCATCGGGCGTCGAATCCCTGCCGGAACGGGTTTTCACGATAAGACAGAATAAAGATTGTCAGATAAAAAACATACCAGGAATACTGGTATGTTTTGTTATAAATTAGGATTAAACCGAAAATATCTTTCCGTGTCCAGGGATGATGTAGTCTGCTTCTTTAATCAATTTTTTTCGGCTAGCAATCAATTTTTTCATGTTCATCCCCTTAGCCTGAGAATGATCTTTCTGGTTGAGTTTGAACACTTGCTTCTCGTCAGTAGTCCACCAGATGGTGTCGCCAGCTACGGCAATTTTTCCTTGGTCAGTAGTGACAACAAGAGAGAGGTGCTCCAAGACATGCCCGGGAGTTTCTAAGATTCTGACATCTTTTCCCAATATATCCCAAGGAAAAGGTGACAAATGATCTTGGTCATACATAAGATTGGCATCAAAGGTGATTTGCTTGGCTCGGGGAAAGATACCGGCCAATAAAGTGTGATCAGGGTGCTGATGGGAAAGAAAGACAAAATCAATATCCTGGGGAACCAGGCCGGCCCGAGTCAAAGCGTTCAGGAGTTTGGGACGATTACAGCCCGGGTCAGTGATGATTTTTTTTGAACCGCTAGTAATCAGACAAACAGTGGAATTGGCCTGCCAGCCATTCTTTTTCTTGGTCGCATAACCTTCTGACAGGATTTGGATTTTAGCCATATTTAGTGGATTAGAGGGAAGAGGGGTGATCCCACTGGCTTTATTGACTTGGAAATAATTATGACATATTATAAATCTAACAAAATTTATGCATGAAGACAAGCCAGAAAATTCTCAGCCGCCTAGTCCGGAAGAATTGCGGAAGTTTGCGGAGGAAAAAAGCCAAGAAGAATTGCAAAGGATTGACACAGAAAAGAAAAGATTAGAAGCGCAATATGAGGAGCGCCAGCTTGATGTTGCGGTTAAAGCAGAAAGATTACAGGAAAAGATAAAAGAAAAAGAAATGGAACTGGAACGGGTAAGGGAGGAGCTGGAAAAATTAAAAGAGGAACTAACGCAGAAACAAGAAAAGACTTTACAACGGGTTTTTAATCTGTTAGAAATTCGGGCTTTGCGAGAGAAAATAGGAGCGCAGTCTCTCAAGGCTGGTGAGTTGCAAAGGGAATTTGATGGTTTGTGGGTGCTGTATGATGACCTCCAGAAAGAAGCGAGAAGTAAGGTGGAAATAAATGAGGCCGAAAAATTAATCCGCCAATTTTATGGGGAGCAGGCCGAAAAATTAGAAGCCTATGAAAAAGACCGGCAGGCCCGGGATGTGTCTAATGTCAGCCGCAATCACGACGCGGTACTGACACACAGTTTTTTGAGCTTTAATGGTCCAGGACAGGTCTCGGTTATGAAACGAGGGGTGAAATGGAAAGAAATGCTTCACGCCGTTTTGGCTTTTGACCCTAATCTATCGACGGCCAGTGTGCGTTTGAAAAATTCTCCGGACAGAAAACCTGACCAATCTTTTTTTTCTTTTGGCGTTTTGTTAAAGGGGGGAGAAATTAGGTCGGCCTCTCCCGGGGATGCCGGAACGCGAGTGACTGGTGGGGAAAGATATTCCGGTGCTAATAGTTCGGAGATTAAGGAGGAAATAGACCAGGCGATAGGCAAGGAGACGATCGGGCATAATGAAATCGTTGTCCGGAATCCTCAAGTGGGGGCTTTGTTTTTTGATTCCGATGTCTTGTCTCGCTTGAGTAGTGGGCTAACTGAGTTCGGAAATGATCAATTAATGGATCAAATAGTTGAAGAAGGTAGGAATCTGGGGATGCCGGTTTATGTCCGGGATGTCCAAACCGGCAATTACTATCTTGTGGAAGATATTGCCGAAGAAACAGAAATAAATGGTTGGACTGAGATTAAACGTAAGGTGGCTAAACATCGTGACCAACCCGCGAGTATTGAGGATATTTTAAACAGTGATTTTGAGTTGGATGCGGCCAAGAAAGAACAGCTGGGGAAAGAGATTTTAGAGAGTGATATTTATAACTTGAATCTACCCGAAAGGAATAATTTTGAAGCCTGGTCCCATGCCCAGGGTGTCTATGACAAGCTAAATACGGCTGAGAATGCCGGGTTGAGTGAGGATCCCAAGAAGAGTTTGGATTTAAGTACACATTCAACAGGGTGGGAAACGAAAACAGGTTATAAAGATACTGCGACCTACTTGGACGCTTTAGCTGAATTGATCTTAAAAGAAAGAGAAGAGATGGCAGATTTGGAAAGACAAATTAACCGAGGTCGAAAAGAAAACCAATGGGGGGCGTCTTTGGTGGGGTTGTTAAACTACAAAAAAGAGAGATTAGAACAGATAGCTTGGCATATTTGGGGGGTGGCCGAGGCGGCCAAGAGATCCAACGACGCAACCATACACGAAAAGGCAGCGAAATTGGCGTCTGGCGTTTGTCCTGAACAAAAGAGAGATGAGTTTTTGTCACGTCGTCTGGGAGAAAACGGGAAGTTCAAATTGGTGAAAGAGGATCTGGCAAGAATGGTGAGTAGTACTTGATGCTTTTTTGAAGGGCACCACAGGGACAAGGAGTAGGCCCCTGAAGCCGAGCATGTGTTTTTGGGATAATTTTTTAAAATTATACTCATTTTTCATTCCCTTTTTTCAGGGAAAGTCTCAATTGTTTCGTAGTTGGTTTTGCGTACGCTATTTTGACTCTTTTGTAGAGATGACCATGAAAAAAAGTTAAAATTTGATTGTTTTTTCGGTTACCCAGACTAAATTGTAAGATATACACGAAATCTGGGCAATGATTAAGCTGTCTAGTGGTGGTACAATATTCGATCATTATGATATTTGCTACCCGGGGGTAACTATGCGGGTTCACGCAACCAGACAATTAAAGTAAAATTCACCCTCTAGATATGGGTTCTCGGTCCAAAAATTAACTGATTAAGACTATTTGATTATATTAATGCCTTTGGGTAGCTTTTCTTGTATTATGCTCAAATCAAGCTCGGAATAATTATTGCCGGAAATATTTAAGATTTTGAGATTTTGCAGATTGCCCAGTTCATATGGCAAACCAGTAAGTTGATTATCTGACAGGTCTAATGTTTGCAAGTTATTTAGCTGTCCAATTTCTGCCGGGATGCCAGTCATTTGATTGTCACTAGCATCGATGACTTTTAAGTTCTGGAGATGTCTTATTTCTGCTTGGATGGCGCCATTTAACTGGTTCTTTGACACATCCAGTTCTTCTAAGTCCTTTTGACTAAAAACATATTCCGGTATTTTCTGTAGATTTTGGTTACTTAGATCTAGCTTTTTGTTTGTTTGGGGTTCTTCAGTTAGCTGAGTTTTGTCTATCAGTGCGTCCTGATTGTCAATATTTTTTTGTCTGCATCAATTGGGCGTGGTGATTGTAATAGTGTACAACCGCTTAGCAACAGACTGGCCGCAATAATGATTAGGAGCGGGTTATTTTTTATACATTTAAAGTTAATGTGTGGATGTAATAACAATTGATTTATTGTCCCCGAAATATATCTGAATGTATGGAGGTATGTTCATTATTTTTGACACAAATTTTCGTCTTACTATATAGCAATTTTAGCACTTCAGACTTACGTTTTCAATAAGCATAAATTTGGTAGAGCGAGAAAGAAGACGCGAGAGATCTCTACTGTCAAGGGGTGGCTGGGCTGTTCTCTGTCAGGATTGACAAAAACGATGTAATTGTGGTATTCTGTCATGTCCGTAATACTGCGGCAAAACAGGAGGGGTGGCATGGGCATCATAGCAACAATTCTGGTTGTGGCTGGTGCGCTTGCGCTGGCCTTCTACAATGTTCTTTCAAGAATTTTCCAGCGTGATGATTGGAGGAATCGTTCGGCGCTGGTGTCCGTGGCGACTTCGGTCGGATCAGCAATCATGCTCCTGGGGTACTCGCTAGTCACCGGTGGGCCGAGTATGTCTGCTGGGTGGCTGTTCCCGGTCTTGGCGACAGGTATTCTGAATATTGGCATCATGTTTGCTAAGATGCGGGCACGCGCACTCGAGGATGTATCATTGGTTACCCCGATCGACTCAACGACACCTGTGGTGGTGATTTTTACCGCCATGATCATTGTCGGTGAGTTTCCTACCCGATTGGGTTGGGTGGGGATTTGGGTACTGGTTCTGGGGACCTACGTCCTGAATATTCAGGAGCTTCGTCAACAGTTGGCGGAGAGAGACAGGGCAGTAGGTTCGCGATGGTGGAGAGAATTACGAGTTTGGTTGGCCCCGTTTCTGGCTCTTCGAAAGAGTGCCGGAGTACGGTGGGCGTTCTTTGCTGTTGCCCTCTCCACCATCAGTCTGAATTACGATGGTCTTACGGCACGTCGTACTGACGTCGGATTCGGATTCGGATTGGTGTACGCAATCGTAGCTTTAGGGAACGCCACTGTTGCGGTTGTGAGACAGGAACACCGAGGTGCCACTTGGGAAGGTTTTAGTCTGCGGATGGTTATCCTTGGACTGCCATTGGCGGTCGGAACGATTCTGACCGGGTTGGCTTTTCAACTTTCCCTAGTTGCCTATGTGGGTACGATGAAGCGGGTGGTCATTCCTCTCACGATCATACTTGCCTATTTCGTTCTGAAGGAGCGAGGGTTTTTCCGACAGAGGATCGTCGGGGGTATTATCATGGCCGTCGGGGCGGCATTAGTGGCTTTAGGGGGCTGAAGTCGAGTGAGAGAGCGCTAGACAGCAGTGGCGCAAGATATATCTGCTGTAAACAGGGTGGTCTGGTCGGTTAAATCTGATCAGGCCACCCCAACCTTCTTCCGATGAGAGCGGAACTGATGAGTCCGAAATTATCACAGGACGAAAAGGTTGCCGGTAGTTTCATTTTGTAATCTGATTGGGAGGATAGATTTGTTAGCCACTGTGGCGAAGGGGTAGTAGAGTATGGGTGACGGAGTGGTCTTTTATTTTTTAGTTGCAAAAATATTTATCCAAGTATTTTCTATTTGAACATTATCTATATCTTTCTCTTTTTTAATTATCATATTCAAAATTTTGAAATCACAAGACTCAATCAAATTTTTGAATTCATCTTCAGTATAGAGAGCATAAAATTTTGTCCGCCCCCCGTCCTCCTCTTTTTGGATAGACCCTTCTCCGGTTCCAGCTTTGATTGAAATGAACATAAGCCCAGAAGATTTTAGTACTCTCCGAAATCCGAGTAAAGCATTTTTTGCATCTTTTTTGGGAATATGAAAAAATGAAGCGCAGGCCCAAATGCCATCAAAACTACTGTCCTGAAAATCAAGCTTCCTCATGTCTGTTTGAATAAATTTGGCATTGGACACATTTTGGGAAGCTATTTTTACGAAATTTGCAGTTAAATCAATTCCTATTACTTTTAAATTTTGTTCAGCAAAATATTTGACGTCTCTGCCCGGACCGCAGCCGATATCCAAAATTTTTTGTCCTTTTAAATTTTGAATAAAAAAATCTGCGATATCTTTTATTTCATTTATATCAAAATGAGTCTTATGATAATTTGCCGCCGTTTGTTCGTAAGTTTGGATTGTCCTTGCGACTGCGCTTTTGTCTGGCATAACCATTGGTTATGAGGTGAAAGTTTAAAGGTGTGCTCATAACAATTTTCCCAGAGAGTCGGAATTTGGTGCGATGTTTGGCAGGAAAATTTTGGGGTCCGTTTGTGTTTGCTAATGTTGTATCAGAATAACACTGATTATTCCTAGTCCTATACCAAGCTTGTTTATTATAGATAAATCCTCTTTAAAATATAAAACACCAACAAGAACTACGATGATTAAATTCAAAATTGTTATCACTGAAATTGCTTTGGAAAGGAATTCGTATTTTAAGGAAAACGCCCAGATTACAGTCGCTGCCAGATAAGTGATTATGCCTAATACAAATAAAAATTGTTTTTGGTCAGTAGCCCATTTTTTTAAGATTATGTCTCCAGATGCTTCAAAAATAGCAGCGAGAATAATGAGAAAGAAAAAAGCAGTTTTTAAAGTAACTTCAGATGACATAAAAATAATTTCTCGTGGTGATTAATGGACATTTTGTGGCTTAAAGGTGAAAATGAATTGAGTATGATATTTGCGTTTTATGTCAAGTACTTGTTGTCATATAGAAACTGCTGGATAGGCTAATTTCGCCGCTATAATACTTCCTCATCCTCAACACGCCAAGCTGGATCAACAATGCAGAGAAATTTCAAGTCAGTGGTTCCTGGGTTTTTAATATACTGTTCTGAATGAGGTGGAATATAGATGGCCTGGCCCGCGCGGACTTTTGCATTTTCTTTGTCAATATACATTATCCCTTCCCCTTCTAAAATGTAATAGACCTCCGAAGTTTTTAGCTTGTGTGGTTGCGAGGTTAGGCCCGGCTTTAATACGGCATGGGCTAGACTGTAACGGAACCCTAGGTCCATCTTACCAGGATGTAAAAGTTCGCGAAGGATTGTGTTGTCTCCGGCTGTAAATTCTCTACAGTTTTGTAAATCTTTGATAAACATAGGCGTAATATTGGCGAGGCTTGCGGAGGGTACGGAATAGCCAAATTTGTGTATATGTCGTTAAGCGAGGATTATTTAGTCAGCAGATCTTCGTAAAGGGCGATGATGGTTTGTACGTCTTTGATGGGAGTTGCAACGGCTGTGCCGTTTTCGTATGACCAAAAATGGATTTCGGCCATGATGTTGCGGCCATCATCCAGATGATAAATAAATATTTTACGCAGGCAACCGTCCCCTCCTGTTCCCGGGCACATGAAAACTTGAGGAGTGTAGGCAAGCTGATCGTGTTCTTTATAAGTTGTCTGGGCTAACTTCGTATACGCACTCTCGTACCAGCTTAAAGTTTTGTTAGTTTTTATGTATTCATCTAGGTTATTTGTCTTTTCTTGCTCCACTATGGTTAAGCTCGTCGAACAAAGAGGTGAATAAACTGGGTCTAAGTTCTTGTCATCGCAGGGTTTTACTTCAATAGCTTTTTGTGGTTCTGCATCGTCGAGTGACTCAAAATATTCAACCTCGGATGTTAGGTAAGTGTCTGGGAGGTTGCCCAATAGGTTGTTTATAAATTCTATGGGTTCGTTTTCTGTTTGTTTAGTTTTTGATGGCTCGATGTTGATGGTGTTATTTTTGTCTTGGAATGACATTTGATACCAATATGTTCCGCCAGCAATCATTAATAAGAGTATGATGGCAGAAATGATTAGCACGGCGTTGTTTCTTTTCATAGTTATGTGGTTATGTTTAAGTAAAAAAGTAGTATATTAGTTTAGAAAAAGAGCCACACACTGTTGGGCAATATTCGCTAATACACTATGGCAAACCGATTATTGTTTTCTCGCCATTTTCCACAAGTACTGCTTGGTTGTCTGTTAATTCCATAATTTCATAATTCGCCTGGTTTTTTAAATCGGCAACTACTGCCTGGTCTTTTCTTTGGTAATGTGGAATGACTGCAAAGTCTACAATTTTCAGACCAGTCGTGTCAGACAGATTCATATCATTATCATCCCATGGTCCAGATACTTCAACATTCGGACCGACCACAATACTTCCTGCGCTCACGCCGACATATAAGCCACAAAAGGATGGTAAGAGCAGGTCGAGACCGGATTCGCGCATTTTTTGAAGTAAATAAAAAGTATTTCCACCGCACACATAGATAACATCGGCGTTGTTGATTTCTTTAGCTGCGACCTCGTGGTCAAGGTTCAGGGTAGTGATGTGGGTAATTCCGAGATTGATAAGCTCTTGTCGTGATTCTCTGACGTACCTTAATTCATGCTCGGTTCTTGAAGCAGTCGGAATAAAAATGATGTGAATTTGCCCCGTGGGTTTGTCGAGGAGTGAGAGAAAAGTATCAGACACTTCCTTATTGAAAAAACCAGCAGATGTCAGTAATAGTTTCATAGGTTTAATTCCTGGAGAGATTTTTGTACGATATTTCGGCTTATGAGGACAATTGTAAGCTGAACAAATTTTCTTATGAACCATGTTGGGCGACCCGAGCGGAACGCAGTGGAGCGAGAGCCTGGTATGGTTTGAGTCCAGAATTCCGTCGTCCCTCATTGTCTAATTGACTGCAGAATGGCTTGTTCTAATTTTGTAGGTTCATCCGTGCCTATTCTGAACGTTTTGCCATTTTTCATTTTTATTTCAACCGCATCAAAACCGGAAACACTATAGATCCACATCTTGGGCCATAACCATCGCTTTATTCCCCATCCATAATACCAATGATTCTTTACGGTTTTAGCAGACATGACATCATTTAGCAAAAACTTTTTTTGATAAATACCATAGCCGAATTTGATTCGTAAATATTTTTCATCAATACTTACTTGGAGTGACCCGAAAGAAGCAAGAATACATAGAATTAATACCATTATGGCAGTAACGGCAAAATTTGTGCCGGAATCGTATGAAGGAGGTTCGGCCCGAGCCGTAATATCCGCCCAGGCGAAAAGCACCAGCACGATCAGGGTGATGACTAGCATTAGATAACCGATTTGTGTGTGTTTGTAATTCATGGGATTGATATTGTTGACATTTAAAATTTTTTGAGCTTTTTATACACGCCATCATTGGGTGTGAATTATTTTCACTTTTTGTTTTTTCGTTCACTCAAGGGGGGGGGCGAATTCGTTCAATTATATTTTTCTGTATCGTGCACTTCTTCCTAGTCCAACTCTTTCAATTTTTTTTAATCTAAGCAAAACATCCAACGTCTGTTTTACTGTTGGTCTCGCTATCTTAGTCTGTTTGGCAATATCACCTGTGTTGGTTTCTTTTGTTTTTTCAATATATTGCCAGACAATTAATTGTTTTTCCGACAATATTTTTTCTATGTTTTCCTTGGATAATAGTTCAACTGCCATTTGAGATTGTTTTAATATCATATCAAAAAAGAAATCGAGCCAATCAATGATATTTTCATTTTTAGTACCCATTGTTTTTTGACTTCGACGTAAGGCAACATAATAATCTGGCTTATTGTCTTCTACTAATTTTTCATGGGAGACATAAGGCATATATAAATATCCAGCTTGCAATAAAAGCATGTTTGTAAGTACGCGAGATAGCCTACCATTTCCGTCGCTAAAAGGATGAATTTTTAAAAATTCAACCAAAAAATTTCCAATTATGAGTAATGGATGAAATTTGTTTTTTAATAATGTTTTTTGTGTCCATTCAACCAATTCCTGCATTTGGCTAGGAGTTAGATAAGCCGGTGAAGTATCAAAAAGAATACCGATTGACTGTCCGGCCTCGTCGATCATTTGTACTTTATTTTCACCTTCTTTATATTCACCACGATGTCTCTCATCTTTTTCTACATGTTTTAATAGTTCTAGGTGAAAATGCTTAATTAAACTTTCGTTGAATTTTAAATTTTTCCAAGAATTAAAAACATTTTCTAAGAGTTCATAATATCCTTGTGCTTCTTGTTTATCGCGGTTGGTGAATTTTTGGATATTAATACCCTTCATTAGTTTTTCAATATCCTCATCAGAAAGACGAGCGCCTTCAATACGGGTAGAAGCACCGGTGGAAGTAATCAAAACCGAACGTTTTAAACGTCCCAAAACCTGTGGGCTTAGGCGTGCACCGGTTATCCATTGTCCTTTTAGTTCGTCAATTTTGGCGATTTTATAGACAATAACAGATGGAATTTGTTCAATTCGCTTGGAAAAATTGTCTGTGGGTAGGTGTTTTTCTGTTATTTTTTGGCTAATTTTGGTCATATTTTTAATTGGATATTTTAACTATGTCCAATTATATCCAATTAAAGAGATTGTGTCAAATGAACAATGATAAAATTCATTCAATGTCATCATATATGTGAGTTCCTTTATTTGTGCCGAACTCTTTTCCGACTTTCCATGTCAGGTCATCAAAAATTGGCTTGCCGTTAGATAAAGGGAGTTTGCATAATTTTGTCGTTTGTACGGCATAATCATTGTCAACTACCGGAATTTTCATGTTTTCGTCTATTGCAATTTCAACCAGGGTGTTGTAGTTTTCTTTTGTATTAAATTTTGCTTTTTTAATGAAATCCTTTTTGATCGTCGCAATCACTTGTCTGTCCGGTCAGCCCAGGCCATAGTCAGACAAGCAGTCAAACAAGCCGGGATTCTTCGGCCCGTGTCCGCCCATGTGTCACGTCACAGTTTTGCCACTCATTTATTAGAGAACGGGATTGATATTCGTCATATTCAGGAATTGCTTGGTCATGTTCGTTTAACCACAACCCAGGGATATACTCATGTGTCTGGCATCAGTCTGAGGAAAAACAGAAGTCCCCTGGATACTTGAAATCCGGCTGGTTTTTGTTAGAATGGGATTATCATATTTTATATGTCTAGACATTCCAAGTGGCATAAGATACAGCATAAAAAAGGGGTCATTGATGCTAAGCGTGGCAGCTTGTTCACTAAATTGGCCCGGGCAGTGACCGTAGCGGCTCAGACTGGTGGTGGCGATTCAGAAATGAATTTTGCTTTGCGTTTGGCGATTGAAAAAGCTAAGGCCGGTAATATGCCCAAGGAAAATATTGAACGAGCAATCCGCCGAGGCACGGGGGCAGGTGAAGAGGGAGTAGTTTTGCAAGAAGTTTTGTATGAAGCTTTTGGACCAGGAGGCGGTGCGCTTCTCGTAGAATCAGTGACTGATAATGTGACCCGAACTGTTTCAGAAATAAAGAACGTTTTGAGTCAGGCCGGTGTTTCTCTTGGCGCTCCCGGATCAGTACAATGGCAATTTGAGAAAAAAGGAGTGGTTGGTTTTACTCAAGAAGAGAGGAAAAAAATAAAAGATTGGGGAGCGGCTCAATTGTCTTTTTTGGATGCCGGGGTGGATGATATTCAAGAATCCGAAGACGAGGTGCAATTGATTACTGACAAGAGTAATTTAAAAAGAGTCGTAGAGGCAGTAACCGTTTTAGGAATTACGCCGGATGAGTCGGGTTTAGAATGGTTGCCTAAAGAAACTATGGAGTTATCTCCGGACAAAGCAGAGAAATTGAATGAGCTGTGTTCTAATCTGGATGATTTGGACGATGTCAAAGATGTCTATACTAATGTCCGCTTATGAAAAATTCACGAGTAATCGGCATTGATCCTGGGTTTGGCCGTTTGGGTTGGGGGGTAGTGGAATTGAAAGGCCGGGTGGTCTGTCCCATTGCCTATGGTTGTATTGAAACCCCGGTCAAAATGGATTTAGGGGAAAGACTGTTGATTTTAGAAACCAAGTTGGGGAAAGTACTGGCTGATTTCCAACCGCAATTAGCGGCAGTGGAAGAATTGTTCTTTGCTAAAAACGCCAAAACTGCCATGGGGGTGGCGCAGGCCCGAGGGGTTATTCTTTTGACATTAAAAAAAACTAAAGTGAAGATACTGGAGTTCAAACCAGTGGAAGTAAAACAAGCGGTGACAGGTTATGGCCGGGCGGAAAAAAAACAGGTGCAGGCCATGGTGCAAAAGCTTTTAGGTATCAAGAAAGTTGTTAAACCGGATGATGCGGCTGATGCTTTGGCCTTGGCTCTAGCCGGAGGGACAGCTGGGCGATGGTCAAAAATGGTTCAATGATGGTATAATTATTCTGCAATAATTTAATTATTTTATTTAATTATTATGATCAGAGTTGCTATAAACGGTTTCGGCCGCATCGGCCGCCACGCCTTGAAAGTGGCTTGGGGTAAAAAGAATTTAGAAATCGTAGCGATCAATGATTTGACTGACACTAAGACTTTGGCTCATTTGTTAAAATACGATACGGCTTATCCGGATTTTTCTCCCGCTGTTACCTATGACGCCCAAAGTATCGTCATCGGTAAAAAAAAGATTCTTGCTTTTGCGGAAAAAGATCCATCGCGATTACCTTGGAAGAAGTTGAAGATTGATGTGGTTTTGGAGTGTACGGGCGTTTTTCGGGATCAGGCTGGGACGAGTTTGCATTTGAAAGCCGGGGCCCGAAAAGTGGTGATTTCCGCCCCGAGTAAAGGGGAGGGGATAAAGACATATCTGCGAGGGATTAATTGCGGCCAATATGCCGGCGAATCTATCATTGATAATGCTTCTTGTACAACTAATTGCACGGTTCCGGTGATGCAAGTATTGGAAAAGAATTTTGGCGTGGATAAGGCGATGTTGACCACGGTTCATGCTTATACCGCTGATCAGAATTTACAAGATGGACCACACAAGGATTTGAGGCGAGCCCGAGCCGCGGCCCAGAACATGGTCCCTACGAGCACGGGTGCGGCCCAAGCTACGGCCAAGGTGATTCCCCATTTGGCGAATAGTTTTGCTGGTTTGGCCGTGCGGGTGCCGACTATTACGGTTTCTTTGACTGATTTTACGGTTGTTTTGAAAAAGGCGGTGACAAAAGAACAAATCAATCAGGCTTTTGTCCGCGCCAGTAGAACCAATCTCAAGGGTATTTTAGCAGTGAGCGCTGAGCCATTAGTTTCGTCTGACTTTATTGGTAATACTAATTCTGCAATTGTGGATTTAGAATTGACGAATGTTGTAGGAGAAAATTTAGCAAAAGTTATTGCTTGGTACGACAATGAGTGGGGGTATGCTAATCGTTTAGTGGAAATGGCTGAGATTGTCGGGAAGAGCCGGAAATAATCATATGCGTGATGGAGAAGGAATGTTTGGGGGAGATCAGGAAAATTCTGATCCGAATGAATTAAATTACGAACAAGGAAAGGCGCGAGTAAAAGCTTTGGTGGCGGCAAATTTGTCCGAGGGGCAGACACTGGCGGTGCCGATTTGGGGTAATGGACGAGATTGCGGTGTTTCTTTCTTGAGTCGGGATTTGATAAATGAACTATATCAGCAGGGTTGGAAGGTCGCGGGTTTTAAAATGGACAACGATCGAGTGGCTCAAGTAGACAAAGTATTGGAAATACAGAAAGATCGGGCGGACAGGACAGTACTAGTGGTGGAACAAGCCAGTGTTTTGGCATTTATAAATAACGACATGGGAGGGACAGACCCGGCTATAGAGAAAAAGTCCGCGGAAGAGCAATTACAAACGGAAGTATTAAAAGAACTGGGACGGACAATAAATAAATTTATTTGGGTTGGTATGATTAGACCGGAGGATCGGGCCCCATCTCAGGTAAAAAGTCAATTTGATGTTTTTATCAAAAACGAAAAAGCGACTAAGAAGGTAATCGATTATCCATATGATGAAAAGTCTGAAGGGAATTAGTTCTTTGGCCGACAAACGCGTATTGGTTCGGGTTGACTTTAATGTCCCCTTGGCCGGTCGTCAGATTAAAGACGAAAGTAAAATTTTAGCGAGTTTGCCAACGATTAAATATTTACAAAAGAAAAAAGCTAAGGTGATTCTCATCACTCATTTGGGGAGACCAGAGGGAAAGTACGATCCAATGTTTTCCGTAGAACCGGTCCGGAAAAAATTAGTTAAACTTTTGGGGTCAGAGGTGTTAAAAATAAATACCAAAGATTGGGAATTGACAGAAAAACAAAAAGAGAAAATTAAAGAGCAAATAGATTCTTTGACTAGAGGTGGGGTGGCCATGCTGGAAAATATTCGTTTTGCCGCCGGGGAACAAGGCAATAAGAAAGGATTGGCAAAAGAATTAGCTGATCTAGGTGATGTCTTTGTTTTAGATGGTTTTGCGGTGGCTCATCGGGGGGATGCTTCGGTCAGTGGCTTAGCCAAATATTTACCAGCCTTTCCTGGTCTGTTGTTAGAAAAAGAAATTAGGGGTTTAGAAAAAGGATTGAAAAAGGCGGGGAAGCCGTATGTAGCCATTTTAGGTGGGGCAAAAGTGGAGACGAAAATTCCAGTCATAAAAAATCTTTTACCTCGAGTCAGTAGGTTATTGGTCGGGGGGGTGATTTTTAGCACCTATTTAGCGGCTCAAGGATATAAGATTGGCCAGTCACAAGTAGATAAAGGCCTGATTGGATTAGTTAAAAGGCTGCTAAAAAACAAAAAGATATGTTTGCCAGTAGATGTAATTGTGGGTGACCAGGAAGGTAAAAGATACCGACATGTATTTTTGAATAATAAAGAAAAGAATATTTGTCGACGGAGCGAGGCCATTCTGGACATCGGACCGGCGACCGTGCGGCTGTTCGCGAAGGAGATAAAAAAAGCAAAAACTTTGGTTTGGAACGGAGCAATGGGATATTTTGAGCAAAAACCATACGATATGGGAACTTTAGCTGTCGCTCGATTGGTGGCGACTCATTCGCGTGGTTCAGCGTTTGGCATTGTCGGGGGCGGGGAGACAATTGAAGCTATGGAAAAGGTAAAAATGCTGGAAGATGTAGATCTGGCTTCCACTGGTGGTGGAGCGATGTTGGAATTTCTAGGTGGTCGGAATCTTCCGGGAATACAGGCCGTGTGTTCAAAGAAATAATTTCGTGGTATAATGAAGAAAAGAAAACAAAATTAAATAAACATTAAATATATGCCTGTCAAAAAAAGACAAGAATGCTGTTCAGACGAAACAGCCGGTTGTGGATGTGGGAGCGTGTGCGGACATTGTTCCACTTTCGTCAAAAAAATCTTTGCCACTCTTTTGGGAGTGCTTTTGGTTTATGTCATTATTTTCTTTGGGACCTTGATTCGAAATAATTTAGAGAAGTATCAATACATCGGCCAGGTCGACAAAATGGAAAGGACGATTGTGGTGGAAGCCCAAGGAAAGGCCACCGCGATCCCAGATGTGGCGGTCACCACTCTTGGAATGAGTTCCAAAGCCGCTACAGTGGCGGAGGCTCAGAAGAATAACACGGAAGTAATGAATAAACTAGTGGGGGAATTACGAGCTCTGAACGTGGCGGATGATGATATTCAGACCTTGAATTATAATATCTATCCCAACTATCGTTATACTCCAGAAGGGGAGCAGATTTTGGAGGGTTATGAGGTGAACCAGCAATTGCAAGTGAAAGTAAGGGAATTGGCGAAGGCCAATGAGGTGATCGCTTTGGCGGGGAAACTTGGTTTAAATCAAGTAAACGGCATCCAGTTCACCATTGATGATAACGAAGTGTATAAAGCGCAGGCCCGAGAGGAAGCTTTGCAAAAGATCGCGCAAAAGGCGACAAATTTAAGCCAAGCCTTGGGGGTGAGATTGGTAGAGATTGTTTCGTACAATGAATATGAAGCTGGGGATAGCTGGTCCATGTACAAGGGTTATAGTGATGTCTACATGGCGGAAGGGATGGGCGGCGGAACGCCGGCACCCGATATTCAACCGGGTAGCCAGGAGGTAAAGTTAAACGTCAGTGTCCAGTTCGCTATTCGTTAAGAAAAGTATCAACAGGGGAAGGCTAAAAGCCTTCCCTTTTTTTTGTTTTTTTATTATAATATCAGCATAATTTAGAAGTTTGATGAAATTAGTCACCTCAGGCAACCAAGCAAAAGCAGCAATGGGATCGTTTGCGTTATTAGCAGTAATTTTTTTGTTATTTTTTGTCGGCTTCCGCGCGGTAGTAAATGCTTATACTTGGACAACAATTGTGGTGTTGGAAAATCAGGGGATTGATTATAACATCGGTCAACAAATAGATTTGGCCGTAGAAGACAGTGATAGCATTCATTTTGCTTATTGCGAATCGAATAACGTGCGTCCCCACTATACTCGGATAGATGCTGGTGTTACTTCCACCCCGGAGATCTTAGTAGACGCTGACGGTTGTGGTGGAACGGCCCGGACCATGGATTTGGATTTGGATGGTACGAATACTCCGATCATTGTTTATAAAAAATGGGGTTCGCCAACCAGCTCGTTATATTATATGACCCGGGATAGCGCCAACAATTGTGGTGGAGGCGACACGGACTGGGGCTGTTATACAATTACTGATGCTGGATTATATAATATTAGTGAAGTCAGTTTTGATTATTATAATTCCGCTACTAGATTAGGGGTAGCATTTTATGATGCATATTATGACGACCTGGGTTATGCGACCTGCAGCAGCACTTGTACGGTTTCTACTAGTTGGTCAATTGAATTGGTGGATACGACTGGGATTGTAGGAACTCAGCCAGAAATTAAATTTAATTCCTCTGGTGTCCCGGTAATTGCTTACGCAGATTCAGATAACAGTGAAATCAAATATGCCATCCGTGATGGCGGGGCCGCCGGGGGGTGCGCAGATAGTGATTGGAGTTGTTATACTGTTGATGCTGGATATATAGGTCTAGTTAAGCACGTGTCACTTGCCCTTGATAGTTCAGGGCAGATAGGTATCTCCTATTCACCAGATGGCAATGATTTGTGTTTTGCCTATCAAGACGGTGGTAATACAGGTTGTATTGGTGGTAATACGACTTTCACCTGTTCCGTAGTTTCTTCCACTCCTACCGGGGGAGGACTTTACACTAGTTTGGCGTTTAATACCACCAATCCCATCATTGCTTGGCATCGGGGTTCTACTTTGGATGATTTATATCTGGATGTCTTGTCCGATGGTTCTTGGACTGAGGATTTGGTGACAAATATTTCCAACGATCCTAGCTGGCCTCACATTGAACTATCTGGCAACACTGTTCATCTTGGGTATTATGGCATGGCAGTCGCTGATACTAACGAAGCAATTTATACGACGACAGAGATTAGTTTCAATACAGCACCGTCTGCTTCTGCTACTAGTCCGTATCAATCCACGGCCAACCGGGTGAGCGTAACCACTACAGTTGCAGATGTGGACAATAATGAGATTTCACTTTTAGTTTATTATTCTGTTGACGGAACTAACTGGTTTGCTGCTCACATCATGGGAGTTTCCCAGGGTGGAGAGGGTGACGGGGTCTCCACTTCTACGGTTGGTACAATTTCCAGTATTGATACGGATGTGGATGGTTCTGTTAATTTAAGCTTTGAATGGGATGCGCTTGCAGATCTTCCTTATACTGAAGATGCGTCAGTGTATTTCCGGGTTACACCTAATGATGGGACGGATGCTGGCTCGGCCGTGGTTTCGCCGGCCTTTACTTTGGATACCAGGGAGCCGATTAATCCAATGGGCTTGTCAGTAGTTTCCACTTCGACAAATGCAGTAGTTGTCGGCTTGGGTACGTCCGCTGTTGACACGAATTTTAAAGAATACAAAATATTTTATTCCTTAAATACTCCAGTGACAGAAAGTGACTCGGCTCACACTTCTTCCACTGATGGAGATTTAGGGGCGGTGGATTTTAACGGCACTAGTGACACCACGATTTCTTCTTTATCATCCAATACCAAGTATTATGCCAAGATGTGGGCTTATGATACTTGGTTACGAAGTAGCTCCACACCTTCAGAAATATCTTTTTATACTCTCGCCCCGGCACCTACTAATTTTGTAACCACCACCATTACGGTTACATCGGCTGCTTTTCAGGTTGACACCTTCAACAATCATGGTAGTGATTCTTCTGGTTATTACTTTCAGATTTTAAACAATATTGGCACGGAAGTGGAAAATTCTGGTTGGCAGTCTGGTGATAATACGTGGTCGACATCGGTAGTCTTAACCGAAAATACCCCATATCAGGGAATAGCCAAAAATCGGAATGGCAACGGGATCGAAACAGCGGCTAATTCTGGTTGGCTTTATACTTTGGCTGATACACCAACAAATCTCGTAACTACCACAGTAGGAACAGATTCAGCCTCTTTTCAAGTGGATACTTTTCCTAATCATGATAGTGGGAAATCAGGATATCGTTTTGTTATTGCCGACGAGGTAGGAACCTGGGTGGAAAATTCTGGTTGGCAATCTGGGGACAACACTTGGTCCAACACTGTTTCTCTTTCCTCTAATACTAAATATCAAGTTGGTGTGTTATACCGTAACGGAGACGGAGTGGAGACAGCCACCACTACTAGATATTTCTATACTCTCGCCCCGGCCCCAGTTTCTCCCACAGTATCTTCAATCGGGGTAACTAGCGCGGTTCTTTCGGTTAGTCCTTTTAATAATCACAGTGGCGACTCTTCCGGGTATTATTTTGTAGTTTTTGATGGTGCGGCCGCAGAAATAGAAAATTCTGGTTGGCAATCTGGGGACAACACTTGGTCGACATCAGTAGCGTTAACCGAAAACACCCGGTATCAGGCAGCGGTAAAAGAACGAAATGGTGATGGTGTAGAAACGTCTACAACCACCGCTTGGTTTTATACTTTGGCTGATACACCTACTAATTTGGCAACTACAACTGTGGGGGCGACGTCGGCGGCTTTTCAAGTGGATACTTTTTCTAACGATAGTGCAGGTCAGTCCGGCTATTATTTCTTCATCCAAACCATGGCCGGGGCAGAAGTGGAAAACTCTGGTTGGCAATCTGGGGACAATACCTGGTCCAATACAGTTTCTCTTTCTTCTAATACTAAATATCAGATTGGTGTGTTATACCATAATGGTGATAGTGTTGAAACAAGTACGAGTACAAAGTATTTTTATACCCTTGCTCCCACTCCTACCAATCTGGTGGCCTCTACTGTCGGAGTGACCAGTGCGGTCTTCGCCGTGGATTCTTTTAATAGCGATAGTGGAGATTCTTCGGCCTACTTTTTTACTGTCTACACGATTGCTGGTGCGGAAGTGGAAAACTCTGGTTGGCAGTCTGGGGACAATACCTGGTCTACGGCCGCTCTAACTGCCAACACTCCGTATCGGGTTCATACAAAATATCGTAATGGCGATAGTACTGAAACAGCGACTAGTACTTTAGCTTTTTACACCCTTTCTTCCGGGATTAGTTCAGTGTCCGCGGCTAAAGACCCGGCGGCCCCAACTTCGCAGATTATTGTTTCTTGGACCGGGGATGGCACCTCTTATTATGCGGAAGATGTGGCTGATGCGAATCGCAATTCGGGCTGGACTAACGCCGGTTCTTACACCTTTACCAATTTAAATAATGGCACTACCTATTCCTTCCGGGTGAAAGCTAAAAATAGCGAAGGAATAGAGACAGCCTGGAGCGCAGCAGTATCTGCTACTACTGATGCTATTGCTCCCGCTGCCCCCCCGCCAGCTCCGCCTCCACCCTTACCGCCCGAGTGTCAGCCAGGTGATCCAGCTTGTGAGCCAGATCCGAAGAATCCCAGTGGTTTGATTGTGATAAACAATGGGGCAGCCTTTACCACTTCGCCTAATGTGGTAATTACTTTTTTGGATCTGAAATACGTTTCTAATTATGTGTTATCTGAAGACCCAGCCTTCATTGGTTTGTCTTTTGAACCGTTGTTTGGTAATCAAGCACCATTTGTGCTTTCGGCTGGTTATGGCAACAAAACTGTTTATGCCCGTCTTCAGGGAGACAATGGCACCTATGACACTTTTGACGTCATTGAATATAAGTCTTTGAACGATCAGGACGGCGATGGGGTAGAAGATGCGATTGATAACTGTCCTTTACGAGTCAATTCAGATCAGGCGGATGGCGATAATGATGGTTTGGGTGATGTTTGTGATTTGTGTCCCAATGATATAAAAAATGATATTGATGGGGATTTTGTCTGTCATCTGCAGGATAATTGTCCCAATGATCAGAATCCTAACCAAGCTGATACTGATAAAGATGGGGTGGGCGACGCCTGTGAATTGGATGATACTGATGGGGATGGGATCTCTGATAAATTAGATAATTGTCCTTTGCGAGTTAATCCGGACCAGGCAGATGCGGACAATGACGGTATTGGTGATGTTTGTGATTTTTGTCCTCATGACAGTGGTAACGATTTGGACAACGACAAGGTGTGTCGGGGAAATGATAATTGTCCGTCACGATATAATCCAGATCAAGTAGATAGTGATGGTGATGGTTTGGGTGATGTTTGTGATTTATGTTTAGGTGACAGTTGCGACCAACCCATACCTCCCCATGAACCACCAGCTGAACCAGCAGAACCGCCGGTAAATCCAGAACCCGAGTCTGATGGCGAGGCAGACGATGGTCCAGGGGAAGGCGGATCAGGACCGACCGATAGTGGTACGGGTGCGGGTGGAAGTTCGGCCGGGAGTATTCCGGAAAAAGTGGCTTCGGCTGCATCATCAGGTATAACAGAGATGGTTGAACAGACCAAAAAAAGTTTAGAAAAAATTAGTGATAGTTTGCCCCAATCTCCGGTCTTGGCAGTCAAGAAGGTGGTAACGACAGTACAAGCCGTGGCTGACAATCCCCAGGTGGAGAGAATAAATGAAGGAGGTGTGGCCCCGGCTTTAGTGGTAGCGGGAGCAGCCAATATTGCCATTGGTTTTTCAGTGGGACAAATAATTGCCTTTTTGCGCTATCTTTTTGCTCAACCTCTTTTGTTATTGCGTCTGCGGAGACAAAAGAATTGGGGAGTGGTATACAACGCAGTGAATAAACAGCCGATTGATTTGGCTACAGTACGTTTGGTGGATGTGGAAACTGGCAAAGTAGTGAGGACGCAGGTAACGGACAATCAAGGCCGGTTTCTATTATTAGCTGAACCAGGTAATTATCGTTTGGAAGTAGACAAACCAGGGTTTGGCAGCTTTAGCGATACTTTGGAAAAGAAACTGGAAGATGGTAAATATGTTAATTTGTATCATGGCGAGTCGCTAGATATAAAAGAAAATGAATTTTTAAACTACAGCCTTCCTTTGGATCCTGAGGTTAAAGAAAAGAGTAATCGGGAAATTTTACGGGATTATTCAGTCAAAGTCGTGCAGTACACAATTTCTTTGAGCGGGTTGATAATTACGGCTGTTTCCTTTGCTATTTCTCCCACCCCGGCCGTGGCCAGTTTCTTTTTCCTGCACTTGTTATTTTTTGCGATTTTTTATCGGTTTTCCCATACTGGCCGAATACAAAACTGGGGTTTAGTGACCGAATTCCAGACTTCTCAACCTCTGGGGCGGGTGGTCATCAGAGTCTTTGATTCTGCTTATAACAAACTGGTAGAAAGCGCTGTGACCGACAGGAAAGGACGTTATGCGGTTCTGGTCGGGCCGAGTCGTTATTTTGTCACCTATGATAAAGATGGGTACAATCAGGAAAAATCACCAGAATTGGATTTTTCCAGCCAGGCCACTCATGGTGAGGGGGGATTAATTAATCGTAGTGAAGAATTGAGGCGAATGAAGGCGAATAAACGTGCCAATCCTGAAATACCGCTTGACAAAACCTCGGATAAAAGTTAATTTAAATAACAAAGCGTTTAACCCAGAATCACTGGGATTCTCCTTAGGGGGGCGTTGGAAAAAGAAAGCGTAAGCAAGTAGAATTTCCCGGGTAAGCCCGTTATCGCTGTAATGAAGAGCTACGTGCAGTAGAAATCGGGTGGTACCGTCCATTAAGGACCCCGGTGAGAGCGTAGTTTTTTTATTTCCTATGCCTTATAATGCCAAAGAAATTGAATCAGAAGTTTTAACTCATTGGGACAAAGAGGATTGTTTTAATCGCTCGGTCCAAGAAAGGCCGGCCAAGCAACCTTATGTTTTCTATGATGGTCCGCCTTTTGCGACTGGTCTGCCTCATTATGGGCACATCGTTGCCTCCCTCATGAAGGATATTGTCCCGCGGTATTTCACCATGAAAGGTTTCCGAGTGGAAAGAGTCTGGGGTTGGGATTGCCACGGCTTGCCAATCGAAAATATTATTGAGCAAGATAATAAATTGCGCAACAAACAGGATATAGAGGCGATGGGCATAGCCAAGTTCAATGAGGCCTGTCGGAGTACGGTTTTGCGCTATGCCGAAGAATGGAAAAAAACCATTCGTCGGATGGGTCGTTGGGTGGATATGGAAAATGCCTACCACACTATGGATACCACTTATATGGAGAGTGTTTGGTGGGTGTTTAAACAATTGTGGGATACTGGTTTGATTTATGAGGGTAGAAAGTCAATGCATATTTGCCCGCGCTGCGCTACTCCATTATCCAATTTTGAAGTGACTCAGGGTTACAAAGAGGTGAAAGACGTTTCTTGTACCAGTAAATTTTTGTTAACCAACGCGGAAAAAATTCTCGGAGTGAAAGAGAAAGTGTTTGCTTTGGCTTGGACGACCACTCCCTGGACCTTACCAGGAAATGTTTTGCTGGCCGTGGGACCACGGATAGATTATGTGCGAGTTAAAGTCGGAGATGAGCAATATCTTTTGGCTAAAAATCGTCTGGAAGCGGTTATGAAAGATCGGGCCTATGAGATAGAGGAAGAATACAAAGGAAAAAAATTAGTTGGTCTGACATATGAACCGCTTTTTCCCTATTTCTCTTCCACTGCGAATGGTTTCCGAATAGTGGTCGCGGATTTTGTCTCTACTGAAGAGGGTACGGGTATTGTGCACATCGCTCCGGCTTTTGGCGAAGACGATTACGAACTCGGTCAGAGAGAAAATACAGGCTGGGTTCAACATGTGGACATGACCGGTCGTTTCATTGATCTGGTGAGTGATTTTGTCGGTCAAGAAGTAAAACCAAAAGACAGTCCGAGTCAGGCCGATATTGAAATGATTAAATATTTACAGGCTAAAGAGAGACTGTTTTCCAAAGAATCGTATGTCCATAGTTATCCGCATTGTTGGCGTTGTGATTCTCCTCTTTTGAATTATTCGACCTCTTCTTGGTTTGTCAAAGTGGCGGATCTTAAAGAAGATTTGTTGAAAACCAATGAACAGACAAACTGGGTGCCGGGCCATATGAAGGAAGGGCGGTTTGGTAAATGGTTGGAAGGGGCGCGGGATTGGGCTATCTCTCGTGATCGTTATTGGGGCACGCCTCTGCCGATTTGGAAAAATGCGGCTGGTGACACTATCTGTGTCGGTTCAGTCGCTGATTTGGAATCTTTGACTGGAAAAAAGGTAACGGATTTGCACAAACATATTGTCGACGATTTGGTAATCACTCGGAATGGGGAAGAGTACCGTCGTATCCCTCAGGTATTGGATTGTTGGTTTGAGTCTGGTTCTATGCCCTATGGCCAGAGCCACTACCCCTTTGAGAATAAAGAAAAATTTGAATCTAGTTTTCCGGCGGAATTCATCGCCGAAGGGCAAGATCAGACTCGAGGCTGGTTTTATACTTTGCACGTTTTGGCCACGGCCTTGACCCGCGGTCGTCAGCCAATCATTCCGGTAAAAAAGACTAGTCCTGCTTTCAAGAATGTGGTTGTGAATGGAATTGTATTGGCAGAAGATGGTAAAAAAATGAGCAAACGATTGAAGAATTATCCTGATCCCAATACGATTCTAGAAAAATACGGGGCCGATGCCATGCGTTATTATCTCGCTGTTTCACCGGTGATGCATGCGGAAAGTTTAAATTTTTCTGAAGCCGGAGTGCGTGAGGTGTATAACAAATTGATGAATACCCTGTGGAATGTGGTTGTCTTTTACCAATTGTTCTCTGGAGAAAAAGAAAATCAAGTGTCGCCCTCAACAGCGGTTTTGGATAAATGGATATTGAGCCGCCTCCAGCAATTGGTCAAAGATACGGGTGATAATCTGGAGAAATATCAATTAGCCGAAGCCAGCCGTCCAATTCTTGATTTTGTGACAGATCTTTCTCAGTGGTATGTCCGACGAAGTCGGGAACGATTCAAAGGTAATGACGAACAAGACAAGCAGTGGGCCTTGGCCACCTTGGAGCAAGTGTTGCTGACCTTGGCTAAGGTTTTGGCTCCATTTACGCCTTTCTTGGCGGAAAAAATGTATCAGATTCTCAATGGTCCTTTAGATAGCGTTCATTTGGAATCTTGGCCCATCGCTGGTAAGTTGGATACTGGTATCCTGGCAGACATGGAAAAAGCGAAGAAAATAGTGGAATTGGGTCTGTCTTTACGGGTAGAAAAAGGGATGAAAGTTAGGCAGGTCTTACGAGCTTTGTCTGTATCCGGGGAAAAGATTACCCCAGCGTTAGCCGAAGTGATTGCGGAAGAATTAAATGTCAAAGAAGTGAAAACCGAGATTGATTCTCAGGGTGAGTGGGTGACGCGGACCGAGGGGGACTGGAAAATTAGTTTAGATGTTGCCTTGACTCCAGAATTGAAGAGAGAAGGGGTGGCCCGGGAATTAATTCGAACCATCAACCAAATGCGTAAAGAACAGGGATTGACGGTGCAGATGCCGATAACCGTTTATTATCACACTTCAGATCCAGAATTATTGGCAGTCTTGGAAGAATATGTCGAAGACATTAAGTCCAGTGTTTTGGCTTCAACTTTGGTTTCCGGTGACGGAGAAGAAATAACTGTGGCCGAACGGAAGATTAAACTTTCAATCAGTAAATAATTTGTGTTAAATCTATGATGGATATTAGACAAATTTTTTCTCTGGCAGTAGACTTGGGCATTGGAGCAGATCCACGTGGCCGGGCTGGGGTAAAAGAATATTTGACCAGAGTAAAAAAGGATTATGAAGAGTTGAAGCCCAAAGACAAGTCGTATTTTAACCTGGAATTACTGGCTAACCCCTATCCGGATAGCCACATTCACTGTGGTAATGAAAAACAAGTTGTTCATCGAGTGTTGGCGGGAATTGACATTGGAGCGAGCGAAATAATCGTCGCCAGCCAGTTGGGGGAACGTGGCCGGGCGGTTGACTTGGTCATTGCCCACCATCCAGTTGGTTATGGTTTGGCCAGTTTACATGCAGTCATGGATTTACAAATTGAGATGTTCACTCAGGCCGGTTTACCGATTCATGTGGCTGAGAAAATAATGGAAGAGAGAATCAAGGAGGTGGGACGGAGTGTGCATCCGGTCAATCACGACCGAGTGGTAGACATTGCCCGGTTGTTGAAGGTCAATTTCATGAATGCTCACACGCTCACGGATAATTTGGTGAATGATTTTTTGCATAAGTTTTTACATAAGCGTCAACCCAAAACCGTGGGAGATTTGGTCGATGTGCTTTTAGAAATTCCGGAATATCAAGAAGCGCGAAAGAGGGGAGCCGGGCCGACAATCATTGCCGGTAGCCCCCGTAGTTGTCTTGGTCGTTATTTAGTGGAGATGACGGGTGGTACTAATCCTTCGGACAAGATTTACAAGGAATTATCCGCTCACGGAGTGAGTACAATAATTGGGATGCATATGAAGGATGGGGCTCGGGACCGGGCTAATGAACATTTTTTGAATGTGGTTATTGCCGGTCATATGGCTTCAGATTCTTTGGGGATGAATCTTTTTTTGGATGTTTTAGAAAAAAGGGGAATTGAAGTCCTGCCTTGCAGTGGTTTGATCCGAATCAAACGGGAGACGGGAAAGAAAAAGAAGAAATAATCCGTGACTGTGGTTATGAAAAACAAATTGGAGTTATTGGCCCCGGCCGGCTCCAAAGAAAAAATGGAGACTGCCTTCGCGTTTGGCGCTGATGCAGTATATTTAGGTACACCGGATTTTAGTTTACGAGTGCGGATCAACCGGTTCAGTGCTGAGGAAGTAAAACAGGCGATTATTCAAGCGCGGGGACAAGGGAAAAAAGTCTATGTGACCTTGAACATCTATGCTCATAACCGTCATCTATCATCTCTGATCACCTATTTACGTCAATTAGAAAAATGGCGTCCCGATGGTTTGATTATTTCTGATCCTGGTGTATTAGCTCTTGCTAAAAAATATGCCCCCCATTGTCCCATCCATCTTTCAACCCAGGCGAATGCCACCAATTGGTCGGCAGTTCGTTTTTGGAAGCAACAAGGGGTGAAGCGAGTGATTTTGGGTCGAGAGGTTAGTTTGGATGAGATTCGTGAGATAAAGAAAATGGTCCCGGGAATGGAATTAGAATATTTTGTGCATGGAGCCATGTGTCTGAGTTACTCTGGCCGTTGTGTTTTAAGTGCCTGGCTAGCTAATCGTTCGGCCAATCTCGGTGATTGTGTCCAGCCTTGTCGCTGGCAATATGATGTGCGGCAAGTGCGAGAGTGCCAACTGGCGACAGGGAGAGAATCAGAGCAGGAAATAACCATGGAAGAAGACGCTCAAGGGACATATTTATTGAACTCCCAGGATCTGTGTTTACTTGAGTATTTAGATGATTTGGCACAAGCGGGGATAACGAGTTTCAAAATTGAGGGTCGGGCCAAGAGTGTTGCGTATCTGGCTATAATTATCAAGGCCTATCGTGAGGGCTTGACGGTGATTGATTCTTTTCATAATCAGGCCTTGGTAAAAAGGAAATTGCGGGCGATAAAAAAGAAAAGATTATTGGCCATCATGCATCGGGGTTATACCACTGGTTTTTTGTTAGGAAAAACCGGTGAGCAATTAGTCACAGCCAGCCATCTTTCGGCGATTAAAGAATTCGTCGGGGAGATTGTTGGTGGAGAGAGAGATGGAAAAAAGAAACAGTACCATATTTTTTTTCAACCGCACAATCGTTTGGTAGTCGGGGAAGAGGTTTTCGTTATCACCCCCCAGGGTCGTGATTTGCGATTGAAAGTCAACAAGTTGTATAATGGAGAAAATAAGATGGTTGGGGCGGTGCATGGCGGAGGCAAAGAAAAGGCTAGCTTTTATTCCCGCTTTTCCTTGCCGATTGGTAGTATTCTACAAAAAAAAATTTAAACTTATGAAAATAAAAAAAATAGTCGCTCGCGAAATTTTAGACTCCCGAGGTAATCCGACAGTGGAAGCAGTGGTGGAGTTGGTCAATGGCCTGAAAGGAACAGCCGCTGTTCCTAGTGGTGCGTCAACTGGAACCCACGAAGCCTGGGAGTTGCGAGACGGGGCGAAGAGATATGGGGGTCGGGGGGTTTTGTTAGCAGTAAAAAATGTAAACACCATAATCAGTCGTGCTTTAATAGGAAAAGAAGTAACTGAACAGCGGAAAATCGACCAGAGCCTGATTGAGCTTGATGGCACGGAGAATAAAAAAAGATTGGGTGCCAATGCGATTTTGGCTGTCTCTCTAGCTAGCGCCCGAGCTGGCGCTGTCGCCGTTAACCAACCCTTGTATCGGTATCTCCGGCAGGTTTTTTCTTTGCCTGAGAAAGGCTGGCGTTTGCCAGTTCCGATGATGAATGTTTTGAATGGTGGTCGGCATGCGGACAACAATTTGACGGTGCAGGAATTCATGATCATCCCTCTGCACCGGCAATTTCGCGAACGGGTAAGGATGGGTTCGCAGGTTTTTCATTCTTTAGCCGAGATTTTAAGTAAAAGAGGTTATCATACTAGTGTGGGCGATGAAGGAGGTTTTGCTCCTGATTTGTTGAACAATGAACGAGCCTTACAATTGTTAGTGGAAGCCATAAAAAAATCTGGATTTGTTCCAGGAAAGAACATCTATCTAGGTTTGGACGTGGCGGCTTCGGAGTTTTATCGTCAAGGCAAATATTATTTCCTTAATCAAAAACAAGGATCCACAGCGGACAAAATGATCCGCACTCTAGGATCTTGGGTAGAAAAGTACCCCTTGTTGTCCATTGAAGATGGTTTGGCCGAAGACGATTGGGAAAACTGGATGCGCCTGACTAAATGTTTGGGTCGGAAAGTGGTTTTGGTCGGCGATGATCTGTTCGTCACTAACGTAGGACGGATAAAGCAAGGCATAGAAAAAAAGGTGGGTAATGCGGTTTTGATAAAACTTAATCAGATTGGTTCTTTGTCCGAAACCATTGATGCGATTTATTTGGCCAAGAAAAATGGCTATAAAGTCTCGATTTCTCATCGTTCGGGAGAGACGGTGGATACCTTCATCGCGGATTTAGCCGTGGCAGTCAACGCGGAGTTTGTTAAGGCCGGTTCCTTGTCCAGAAGCGAACGGGTGGAAAAGTATAACCGGCTGATGCGGATAGAAGAAGAGATTGGTTAATCAGGCGGCCCTTCCCGGGCCGTTTTTGATTTGAATTTTAGGCCCGGATGGCCTATAATAATCGCCATATGTCCCAACAGAAAAAACTAGTCAACAGCGGCCCGGTAGTATTGGTGATTTTGGATGGTTTTGGCTGGGCTCCGGAATCGGCCGGAAACGTAATTAACAAAAAGACCGTGCCGAATTTCTTTCAATACTGGGATAATTACCCCCATACCTTATTGAAGGCTCATGGTGAGGCCGTAGGTCTTTTCCCGAACCAACAAGGAAATTCTGAGGCCGGACACATAAATTTAGGATCGGGTCGGGTGGTGAAACAAGACTTGGTCCAGATTTCTGATGCCATTCATGACGGTACTTTTTTTAAAAACGAAGCTTTTCGTCAGGCACTTTATCATTGCCAGAAATATCACACGGCTGTGCATGTTCTTGGTCTGTTGACTGATGGTAATTCCGCCCATGCTTATCCCGAGCATTTATACGCCATGCTAGAATTTTTTCGGCGAGAAGGGCAAAAGGAAGTTTATTTGCATTTAATCACTGATGGTCGGGATTCACCGCCGCACGGGGCTTTAAATTATTTGCATGAATTGCGTGGCCACCTGTTAGCCGGAGAGAAAATTGCTACTATCACTGGTCGTTTTTATTCCATGGATCGAAACAAGTTTTGGGATCGGACGCAGGCCGCTTATGAAGCCATGGTTTTGGGGAAAGGATGTCAAGCGGCCAGCGCAGAAGAAGCGATCTCTCAGGCTTATAACCGCGGAGAGACTGATGAATACATTTGTCCGACTGTAATCCAGGAAGGAAAGAAATCCGTGGGTTTGGTTAAAGACAATGATGCTATCTTTTTTATCAATGCCCGCAGTGATCGGGCGCGACAGATTGCCAAGGCCTTTGTGCAAATCGATTTTCAGAAGAGAAATCCTCAGGCTTTCCGTCGATCAAAATTTCCTCAGAACACTCGTTTTGTGGCTATGACCGATTTCGGACCGGACCTGGATCATATTATGACCGCCTTTCCTTCTCAAGATTTAGTTAATACTCTACCCATGGTTTTGGGCGATTTGCGGCAATTATATGTGGCCGAGTCAGAAAAATATGCTCATATCACTTACTTTTTTAACGGCGGTTATGCCGATCCGGTAGCTGGAGAAGAGAGAGAAAAGATTTCCTCTCCTAATGTTCGGCATTACAATGAACAACCAGCCATGTCGGCTTTGGGGGTGACACGAGCGGTTTTAGCCAGTCTAGAAAAAAAACAGCATGATTTTATCTGTCTTAATTTTGCCAATCCGGACATGATTGGTCACACTGGGGACATGGAAGCGGCCCGTCAAGGCCTGGCGGTTGTAGACAAGAGTTTGCAAAAGATTGTCCGGGCGGCTTTGAAAAAGAAAGGAAAGGTGTTGATTGTAGCTGACCACGGCAATGCCGAAGACATGCTCAATTTGGAGACCGGGGAGATGAGGACAGAACATACGACCAATCTCGTGCCTTGTGTTTTGGTGGATCCTTCAGCTGGCAAAAAGAAAGGACGACCCGGATCTTTGGCTGATGTAGCGCCAACGATTTTGAAATTGTATGGTCGGGTCAAACCCAAGGAAATGACCGGCCGCGCTTTGTTTTAAATATGAAGAAACAACGACCAGTGGTTCTGGCCATACTTGATGGTTGGGGTATAGCCCCGGATAGCGAGGGAAACGCGATTACCCGTGCTGAAACCCCTAATTTCAACAAGTTCATCCATGAATATCCGGTGATGACTTTGCAGGCTTCGGGCAATGAGGTCGGTTTAATGTTTGGAGAAATGGGGAATTCGGAAGTTGGACATCTCAACATCGGAGCTGGCCGGGTATATTATCAAAGTTTACCGCGGATCAATAAAACTATTGCCGATGGTAGTTTTTTTGAAAATAAAGCATTCGCCGAAGCGATCAAGGCCGTTCGAAAAAATGATTCCGCCCTTCACTTGGTAGGTTTGTTGAGCCCGGGTAATGTGCATTCCAGCCAGGACCATTGTTTTGCCTTGTTGGAATTGGCAAAAAAAGAAAAAATTAAAAAAGTTTTTATCCATGTCATTTTGGATGGACGGGATTGCGTCTATAACAGTGGGATTGATTTTGTCCGGGAATTGAAGAAAAAGATCAAAGAAGTAAAAAGAGGAGAGATTGCTTCCATCTCTGGCCGGTATTACGCCCTGGATCGAGATAATCGTTGGGATCGGACAGAAAAAGCTTATCGGGCCATGGCCGAAGGGGTGGCCGGGGAATATTATAAAGATCCGGAAGAGGCGATTGAAGATTCTTACCAAAAAAAGGTATATGATGAAGAATTTGTCCCCGTGGTCATTGGCCGAGAAGGGGAACCGGTAGGCAAAGTCGGAGGAAAAGATGCAGTAATTTTTTTCAATTTCCGTCCGGATCGGGCCCGTCAACTGACCCAGGCTTTTGTTATTCCAGGCTTTGCCCGTTTTGAAAGGGAATATTTACGAGGTTTGACTTTTGTCACCATGACTGAATATGAGAAAGAATCTCCTGTATTAGTGGCTTTTCCACCACAAGTGGTAGTAAATTCTTTGGCAGAAACGATCAGTCGCGCCCATCTGAAGCAATATCATGTGGCCGAGACTGAAAAATATGCTCATATTACTTTTTTTCTGAATGGCACTGTGGAAGAACCGTTTCCCGGAGAAGAACGGACGATTGTCCCTTCCCCCAAAGTTTCTTCCTATGATCAGGCTCCGGAAATGTCGGCCGCCGGGGTAGCAAAAGCAGCAATCAAGGCTATTGAATCAGATAAATATGATGCGATTATGTTAAATTTTGCTAATGTTGACATGGTCGGGCATACTGGGAATCTCAAGGCCACAATCCAGGCCTGTCGGGAAACGGATGTTTGTCTGGGAAGAGTAGTTGAACATGTGTTGGCTAAAGACGGGATCGTCTTGATAACCGCTGATCATGGTAATGCGGAAGAAGTAAAGAATCTACAAACCGGAGAAATGGATAAAGAACACAGTACTAATCCCGTGCCTTTTATCATTGTCAGTAAGTCTTTACAGGGGCAGGCCGGTCCGGCCGGAGATCCCCCAGAAGGGGATTTGAGTTTGATGCATCCGGTGGGGGTGTTAGCGGATGTGGCCCCTACGATGCTGAAATTCATGGGTCTGAAGCCGCCCAAGGAAATGACCGGTCGGGCCTTGATGTAAAATAAAACTGCCTTTTCTGGCAGTTTTATTTTATCTGCGGTAGGACCTGACGCAGATGATTAAGCACTTTTTGTTCCACCTCTTTAAGGGTTTGGCCAATGACAATTGTCGTGGCTTGTTTTTTATCACCAACCACGGGGGTGAACGGGCTCAACAGTTCCCGGGCATTATATTCCCGGGTAGTGTCCAAAATAACATGGACCCGATCGCTTTCTTGAGCGGTTTGTTGTTCATGAAAAAGTAGAATGAGCTTAGCTTCTGGAGAATTAGAAATGAGTTCCTCAACAATTTCATAAAGATCGTGGGCATTGGCTCCGGAACGGATGAAATCGTCACGGGTGATGGATGTCCAGACTAGGCCCAGATTAGATTCATGAGTCAGGTGGGAAAGGGCTTGTCCCCAGAGTTTGAGTGTGCTGAGTGAACGAGTGCGATAAAGATTTTGGACAATATGATCCCGATCAGCTCCCAGATGCATGAGCCGGCTAGCTGTCGCTAGAGTGTGGGGGCGGACGTTTTGGGTTTTGAAGCTGTTAGTATTGAAGATCATGCCGGTCAACAGGGCAGCCGCTACTTCTTTATTGATGTTTTCTTCTTTCCATTCGGCTAAAAGGGTAAAAACCAATTCAGCAACAGAAGTGGCTGCTAAATCAATTAGATTGATCTGGCCGAAATGTTCATTACTGGCATGATAGTCAATGTTGATGACTGGGCGCTGAAAGAAAAGTTCTTGGTTGTTATCATAAAGACTGCCCAGCGATTCCAGATCTTGGCTGTCTAAGACAAAAATGAGGTCATATTTGAAATCAGATTGGGCAGTTTGGACATCATCCTTATTAAGGAAGTTTTTTTCTGGAGTGATGAAAAGCTTTAGCCGGTCACCATTAGTGTCGTAGCTTAGTTCCTTGACACCGGTTCGACTGACATCAATGGAAATGATGAATTTTTGTAAATGGGAAAAATTCTGTCGGATGGAATCAGCCTGGGGCAAGAAACGTAATTGTTTGGGTAAGTGAAAATTATTACAAACAATTTCTACATTCTTTCCAAGTTTTTCTAGAAAAAAGCGTAGCCCTAAAGCCGCCGCAATCGCGTCGCCCCGGGCGTTTTCCCGGAAAGTAATAAGGATATTTTTCTTACTTTCTACGGTTTTGATCAATTGGCTTTTTTCATCAGTTAACATAGGTGTTGAGTATCGGATAGAGCATTATAGCAGACGTTGATTTTATTGTCAACCTAGCCAAATATTTATTTGATGTGGATAAAGCTCAGTCTTTTTTGGCTTAAATAAGCTAATTGTTGCTTTTTTCTGGCTGATTTAGTATGATAACATCTAGTTTGTTCTATTTCTATGATTACTTTGGATAAGGGCTACGAGCCGAAAAAATACGAGGATAAGATTTATTTGGCTTGGGAAAAGAGCGGTTTGTTTAATCCGGATGTCGCCATCGAAAAGGGTTATTGTTCTTCCAGGGCTCCGGCTTTCAGTATGGTTTTGCCTCCACCCAATGTGACCGGGGTTCTTCATATTGGTCATGCCACCATGCTCGCTCTCCAAGATCTGATTGTCCGTTTTCATCGTTTACTTGGTCAGCGGACACTTTGGGTGCCCGGCACTGACCACGCCGCTATTGCTACTCAAAATAAGGTGGAAAAGATTTTGCGCGAACAGGGGATGAAAGATCCAAGGGCTGAATTGGGCAGGAAAAAATTTTTACAAGAAGTAGATAAATTTGCTCGTCATTCTCACGACACTATCGTGCGTCAGACCAAAAAAATGGGTTCATCTCTAGATTGGTCGCGGGAAGCATTTACTTTGGACAAAGAACGTAGCCAGGCCGTCGGAGAAATTTTTAGCCGCATGTATGAGGATGGATTGATTTACCGCGGCCATCGTCTAGTCAATTGGTGCCCGCGGTGCCATTCAACTTTGGCTGATGATGAAGTGGAATATCGGGAAGAAAAAGGAAAATTGTATTGGTTGAAGTATGGGCCATTTGTTTTGGCAACCAGCCGGCCGGAAACAAAATTGGGAGATACAGCAGTGGCTGTCCATCCGCGCGACAAACGGTACAAACAGATGGTGGGCAAAAATTTTCAGATTCCCGGAGTTCTGGGAGAATTTACAGTTAAGGTTGTTGCCGATGAAGCGGTGGATCCGGAATTCGGTTCAGGAGCGATCAAGGTGACGCCGGCTCACAGTTTCGTTGATTATCAGATTGCCCAACGTCATCATCTGCCTTTGAAACAGATAATTAATGAAGAGGGAAGAATGATGGCTAATTGTGGTAAATATGCTGGTCTGACTACATTCGAAGCACGAGAGGAGATCGTCAGGGACATGGAGAAAATGGGCTTCATTGATCACATAGAAGAAAACTATAATCACAATCTCGCCTGTTGTTATCGTTGTGGTTCGGTGATTGAACCTTTGCCATCCGAACAATGGTTTATCGATGTTAACAAGAAATTTCCATTTCGTCCCTCCATCCGCCAGCCGCTCAAGGGCTTACGTTCTGGCCAATCCGTGAGTTTAAAGAGCCTTATGCAGCAAGTGGTGAGAAGTGGTCAGATTAAGATTATTCCACAAAGATTTGAGGAAGTGTATTTTCGTTGGATTGATAACTTGCAAGATTGGTGCATCAGCCGGCAGATCTGGTATGGTCATCAAGTGCCGGTGTGGTATAAGCCAGATAAAAAGACTGGTCAGACACAAATTTTTGTCGGAACAAAAGCACCAACAGGTTCGGATTGGAAACAAGATGAAGATACCTTGGACACTTGGTTTAGTTCTGGGCTGTGGACTTTTTCCACCTTAGGCTGGCCCAAAGCCAGTAAAGATTTGGCTACTTATCACCCCACTTCAGTGATGGAAACGGGCTATGACATAATTTTTTTCTGGGTGGCCAGGATGATTCTCATGTCCACGTATGCTTTAGGGGAAGTGCCCTTCTCCACTGTCTACTTGCATGGGTTGGTGCGGGATGAGCAGGGGAAAAAAATGAGTAAATCATTGGGGAATGCGATAGATCCCTTGGATACGATTGCCGCCTATGGGGCGGACGCGACCCGCCTGTCTTTGGTGATTGGAAACACCCCAGGTAATGATTTGCGTCTCTCAACGGAAAAGGTGGCGGGTTTCCGCAATTTTACTAACAAACTCTGGAATATTGCTCGTTTCATGTTATTGAATATATCTCAACCTAAGTGGGAAGGAAAACGTCCGTCTCCCCACACTTTGGCTGATCAATGGATTTTGCAGTCCTTGGATGAAGTGATTAGGAGCACGGGGGAGAACATTGAAAGTTTTAATTTTTCCCGGGCCGGGGAAGATTTGCGCGAATTCACCTGGGGGAAATTGGCTGACTGGTATTTGGAAATAGCCAAGATTGAAGAGGGGAAAGGGCCGATCCTTAATTATTTATTGAATAAAATCTTGGTTCTTTGGCACCCGTTCATGCCTTTTGTGACCGAAGCTATCTATCAAGAAGTTTATAAAAAATCATATTTGCTGGTTGCGTCCTGGCCCCGAGTGAAAACGGCTGAATCAGCGGTCGATAAAAAAATTATCAAACAATTCTCCGGAGTACAAGAAGTAATAACGGCGATCCGAGCCATGCGGGCCGATTATAAAGTCGACCCAGTCAAAAGATTATCGGTCGTTATCAAACTTGAACGCGGAGTTGGGGCTTGGTTAAAAGAAAATGAGGGGATTATTAAAGGATTGGCTCGTCTAGATTCTCTTTCTTTTATCTCTTCCGGCCAACATCCAGCTGGAATGTGTATCATAACTAGCGTTGGGGAAATCTATGTTGACTTATCCGGAGTCGTAGATTTAAAAAAAGAGGCTGACAGATTGCAGAAAGAGTTGGCACAGGTTGACGGTTATGTAAAATCTCAAAAAAAGAAATTGCAGAATGCAGATTTTCTAGCGCACGCCCCCGCAGCAGTCATTGAAAAAGAAAGGGAAAAATATCAGGAGGCGGAAGAGCGAGTTATAAAATTAAAGAAACAATTAACTGGTTTGAAATAATATGTTGGATGATGGTCATGTATCGCCAGGGCCAGAGGAAGAATTTGGTCGGGTGGATAAGAAGAGAGAACAAGGAGGGGAAAAGGCAGTGGCAGAAAGGCGAGAAAAAATTCCTCGTCAGGCCATTTTGTCTGACATCAGGGAGATGGAAACAACAATCTGCCCGCAACTGGAGTCAATTTTGCTTAAAGAAGGGGTGGAAATAGACAAGCAGGAATTACTATCCCTGGTGCCATTGTTGAGCCGAGAGATCTTTAAAAAAGATAATTATTTTGCTCTTCAAAAAGATCCTGTGGTAGGGGCCTGGGTAGAGCATGATTTATCCAATTATGCTGTTGGTTCGGTTAACACAAGCGAAGAAGTGGTCAAATTAATTGATAATTTGCCAGAAGGAAAGATGGATCCGGTTCAACAGGAAAAATTGATGAGGAGATTGCGGATAGTACTTGCGGCAGTGCGCCCCTTTTCTTTTGTGTTGGAGGATTTACTTTCACGCGACCGTCGAGGAGTAATCACCAATCTAGAGAGTCATCACCGTCCTCTGGACATGCCGGCTCTGCGCACGACCATTGAAACTGTGGGTAAAAAATTACAAACTTTCGGCATCATGCGGGGCGTAGAGTGGGAGTATGATGAGCCAGTCAATGGTTTGTTGCGGGAAGATGAGGTTATTGATACTAATCCCGGAGTTATTGTGAATACCTTGATAAACCTATTGACCAATGCTTACAATGATAGAGTGGGGGCGGATAAAGTGGCTTTGAAAATTAATCGTGAAGGAGAAGAATTGGTTTTGACAGTTACTGACACCGGTCGGGGGATGCTTCCTCAGCATTTAGATTCTGAGACGGACGCCTCGGTGCAGGAAAATGGACATCCGGATTTAGTTTCCGCTTGCGGTTATGTGTTTCATCCTGGTCCTGGACATTCGGAAAATCGGAGTACTGGTTTAGGTTTGGCCTATCTTCCGGAACGATTGCGTTCAATTAACAGTACTTTACGAGTCGGAACGCGACGGAAATTATATCAAGAAGGAAACAACAAGGAGTTCCGTTTTTATCACCGAGTGGACTTTTCCAATTCTCCAGAAAGAAAATTACCAGATTTGACTCTAGCAGACCGGGAGGCCACTAAATTTGAAATTAGGGTACCAATTACAAAACATAAATGATTTATATGCCAGTTTCTACTGATAAAAAAAAGATTGATGAATTGCTTAATCGGGGGGTGGAGGAAATAATTGAAAAAGAGAGCCTCCGTAAAAAATTAGCGTCCGGCAAAAGTCTGCGAATTAAATTAGGTATTGATCCGACTGGTGCGGATTTACACATTGGTCATGCTGTGCCCTTGCGCAAACTTCAACAGTTTCAGGAATTGGGGCATCAAGTTATCTTGTTGATTGGCGATTTTACCGCTCGTATCGGCGATCCGACTGGCCGAAATGAGGCGCGGCCGATGTTGTCAGAAGAGGCGGTAAAGAAAAATGAGGAGACTTATATGAGTCAGGCGGCTCGGGTTTTGGATATAGATAAGGTAGAAATCCGTCACAATAGTGAATGGTTTGGCCGGCCGGATTTTACCCATCTCATTATGGAGATGACCTCTAAAATCACCGTGGCTCGGGTTTTGGAACGAGATGATTTTCAGAAAAGACTGAAAGAGGGTTTGGATATCCAAATGCAAGAGATCCTCTATCCGTTGTTCCAAGGTTATGATTCTGTTGCCCTGCAAGCTGATGTGGAATTAGGTGGAACAGATCAAAAGTTTAATTTACTCATGGGACGAAAAATGCAAAAGCGGTATGAGCAACCAGAACAAGAGGTGATGACCGTGCCTTTGTTAGAGGGAACAGACGGAGAAAAGAAAATGAGTAAAACTTACGGGAACTACATTGCTTTGCTTGATACTCCTGAGGATATGTATGGCAAGACCATGTCAATTCCCGATCATTTGATTTTGAAATATTACGAATTGGCTACCCGGGAGCCGATGGAGACTATTCTTTCCGCCAAGAAACGTTTGGCTGCCGGAGATAACCCGCGGGATATAAAGAAAGAATTGGCTTTTGCTTTGACCCGCCTATATCATGGCGAGACAGGGGCCAAACAAGGAGAAAAGAATTTTGCTTCTGTTATTCAACAAAAAGATCGGCCGGCCGAGATTCCGGAAATCAGACCCTCGGCCGACGATTTAGTGACTGTTTTGGTGGAGGGGGGCGCGGTAAACACGAAATCGGAAGCGCGACGAGCGATTGAACAAGGGGGGGTAAAGGTGAATGATGTCCGGGTGGAAACCGTAGAAAAAAAGGTTGGCGCCGGAGATATAATCCAGAAAGGTAAACGTTTTTATTTGCAGATTAAATAATATGTTGGCGGTGGTTAAGCAGGAAATTGAAAAGCAGTTACAAAAGTTTGATTCTCAAGATAAAGGTTGGTCTTTAGTTATCCCCCCTGATTCATCTTGGGGTGATTTGTCTTGTCCTTGTTTTGATCCCGCCAAAATCAGACAAGTGAATCCCGTAGCTTTAGCCAAGGAAGTGGCGGATTTTTGGCAAAAGAACATTAAGGAAAGTTGGGTCGAGAAGGTGGTGGCGGTTGGTCCTTATGTTAATTTTTTTCTTTCCGCTCCGTATTTGGCCGGCCAAGTGGTGCCCCGGGTGTTGACTGATAAACATTTTGGCCAGAATCGCCAAGGGAAGAAAAAAAGAATTATGGTGGAGTATCCTTCTCAGAATACTCACAAGGAGTTTCACATTGGTCACCTGCGGAATATCTGTATTGGCAATGCCCTGGTTAATCTTTTCCAGGCTAACGGTTTTCAAGTTGTGCCGGTGAATTATATCAACGATTTTGGTCGGCATGTAGCTAAGTGTTTATGGGGTATTCAAAAATTTTATCCTCAATTTACTCCGCGGACTGAACAGCAAAAATGGTTGGGTCAAGTGTATGCGGAAGCGAGTCAGTATTTGGCCGACCATGAGGATGCTAATCAGGAAGTGGATGAGTGGCAGGCGCGGCTAGAAGCCCGAGAGCCGCGAACCATGAAATTGTTCCGCCAGACTCGCGCTTGGAGCTTGCAGGGTTTTACTCAAATTCTGCGCGAGTTAAAAACTAAACATCGGCGAGTTTTTTACGAGAGTGAGGTCAAAGACCGTGGCCAACAGATCGTGGATGAACTTTTGCAAAAAGGGTTAGCGAAGATTGGGGAAAAGGGGGCGATAATAATTGATCTGCAGGCTTTTGGTTTGGACATTGCTCTGTTGCGGAAGAGTACGGGGGCCGGCCTATATCTGACCAGTGATTTATCCTTAGCCGAGAAGAAGTTTAAGAAATATAAGGTAGCGGAAAGCATCAACATCACCGGCTCGGAACAGAATTTTTATTTCAAACAGTTGTTTAAAATTTTAGAGCTGAATGGTTTTAAGCATAAAATGACGCATATTGGTTATGGACTGGTGAACCGTCCCGAGGGAAAAATGTCTTCCCGTTTGGGAAACGTGATTTTGTACGCAGATTTACGTCAACAGATATTTGAGCATCTGGCCGGTGAAACAACGAAACGCCATCCAGATTGGTCAACCACTAAAGTGAATCAGACGGCCCGGATTATGACTTTGGCCGTGCTCAAGTTCACCATGCAGAAACACGAAGCAAGTAAAGTGATCACGTTTGATTTTGAAGAGGCGGTGAGCTTTGATGGTTATAGCGCTCCCTACATTCTTTATGCTCTTGCCCGGATCAACAGTTTGCGTCGTAAAAGTCAAATAAGAGGACGGCGAGCTGATTTTACTTGTCTAGTGGAACCTTCAGAAAAACAACTCATTTTGTTGTTAGCTCAGTATCCGGAAATAGTGGAAAAGGCTTTTGCTGATTATAACCCCTCAGTGATAGCGAAATATTGTTTTGATTTGAGCCAGGCGTTCAACGATTGGTATAATCAGTGTAGTATTCTTCAAGCTGGCAACCCTGTCCTCATTAAAGCTCGGCTAGCTTTAGCCTGGGCAGTAAAATTAAACTTAGAACGGGCGCTTGGTATTTTGACCATTGAAGCGGTAGAAGAAATGTAGTTGGAGACAAGGGACAGGGAGAAAGTGGTCGTTTGTGGTACAATGAAAGAAAGGAAGACCATAATTAGGAAGAGTTTTCTAATTGTGGTGTTCTTTTCTTGGGAGGAAAACATGGGAACGCAAGAACAGGAAAGATCGAAAGCAGAAGTAGGTGTTGGGATAACTGGCCTGCCTTCGCCGCAGATAGCGGAAGAAGGTTCGGCCCCTGGCCCGACGATCGAGTTGGCTGATAGGCCAGCGATCACCCTCGAAGGAGAGCCGGTGGAATTGCTGGCTCAACAGGAGTTGTCTGAGTTTCTGACAGAGGCACTTTTGCCGCGCTGGCGGACACAGCTAGTTACCAATCCCTTGCCGGAGGAAAGGGAAAAAATGGTGGCACGGCTGTGTGCTGAGAGTGAGATCTGCCGCATTCTGCATCAGTGGCCGGCGAGTGACGCCATGCTTCGCCTGGTTTATTACCACCAGGTGCAGAAACCAGTGGATGTCTGGCTTTCGGGAGGACCGTCAGGTCAAGCTTTGCGGGATCGTCTGCGGTTCTGCAGTCAATGGCTGGGTCAATGGCTGGTGCATAATCGGGGCCGGCCAAAGCTGGTGATGGATCCGGGTGGCGGACATGCTCCGTACGGTTTCGGCGCGATTATCGAGGCTGAGCGACGGGCTCGCCGCGAGTCCTGGAAAGTCACGGCCAGAGACCTGCAGTGGTCCGTCGTAGATCTGGATCAGATTACCGTGGAATATGGCCAGGAGATGGCCAGGCAAAAGAAATTGGACCAACTGGTTCACTTTCAGAAAGCCAATTTCATGTCTCGGGGGTTTATCCACCCCCAGGTCGATCTGGTTGTCTTGATCGGAGTGCTGTGCGGTATGACCGAAGAAGAGGCCGTGAAGTGTCTGGTGCGGATTTCCGACTTCGTCAAGCCAGGAGGAGAAATCCTGGCCGCCACTCTTCGAGACACGGCTTTTGCCGAAGATCCGATGACTTTTCGGACATTGTGCAATGTCATCGGTTGGCACCTCCGTCCCAAGACCCTGTCTCAGGTGAAAAGGGTATTCACCAAGGCTGGTCTCCAGATCAAGGGAATCATGTCCGAACGCGCCTATGGCGATGGTCAGTATGCCATCGTCCACGCCATCAATCCTGCCTAGAGTTCCTACCAAGAAATCGCCTCACCCCCCTTTGTTTCTCGTCGGGAAATAAAGGAGGCAGGCGATTTTTTGTTTAATTTATGGTATAATTTCCTTATTGTTATGAGCCTGTCGTACGTTTATTTCGCTTTTTCCGCGTTTTTTAACGCGGTTGTCAGCACTTTTTTAGGAATTTTTGTCTTAGTGCGTGACAGCAAAAGTCGAGTGAATAGAACTTTGGCTTGGTTTTGTTTTGCCGTAGCCGCTTGGTCCTATGCCTATATTGGGTGGCCAATAGCCAAAACCGCTTTTGGAACTTTACTATCTTTTCAGTTGCTGCACATTCCAGCTTGTTTTGTTTCTATCTTCTATTTGCATTTTGTTTTGGTTTGGCTGGGACGAGAGAAGCGGCATCAAATTTTTATTTGGTTTGGTTATATCCTTTCCATCTTTTTTGCCTCTTTGACTTTTTCTCCGTATTTCATTGCGGACATGGTGCCTAAGTTTGCTTTGCGTTATTGGGCTGTGCCAGGATTTCTCTATCATTTTTATCTGCTCATGTTTTTTGGAATTTTTTTCTATTCTTCTTTTCTGCTCTTTCGCCAGTATTTTCGCGAGACCGGAACAAAGAAAATGCAGATTCGGATTATGTTGATTGGCATGGTCCTATCTTTTTTCGGTGGTTCCACCAATTATTTTCTCTGGTATGATCTGAATTTTCCGCCCTATGGCAATATTTTTGCTTCCACTTTCGTCATTCTGTCTGCTTATGCGATTATCCGTTACAAATTATTGGATATTCGGTTAGTGGCCACAGAAGGCTTCATCCTTTTGATGAATCTCTTCTTGCTCTTTCGTTTTATGATTTCTCGCGATTGGCAAGAGCTCCTGGTCAACACGATTATTTTCGTGGCTTCTTTAATCATGTCTTTTTTACTGACCCGCAGTGTCAAAAAGGAAATTCGTCGCCGGGAGGAAATATCTCATTTAGCCGATTCTTTGGAAAAGGCTAACCAACGTCTACAGGAGCTGGACCGGCAAAAGACCGAGTTTCTTTCCATTGCTTCTCATCAGTTGCGGACTCCTCTGTCGATTATGAAGGGGTATATTGAATTGATTCAGGATGGAGCCTTTGGACGAGTGGGGCGAAAAGTCAACAAGACATTGGGCGAGATGGATGAGAGTAATGAGCGGTTGGTGAAATTGGTAGATGAGTTTTTGGATATTACTCGGATTGAACAGGGGCGAACCAAGTTTAGCTTTGTCGTTAGTGATCTCAACAAACTAATTACGGGAGTGGTGGCGGAATTAAAGGACCGGGCGGCAAGCAAGGGCCTGAGTTTAGTCTGGAAGTCGGGCTCTCGGCCGCGGCCCTGGAAGATGGATGAAGAAAAAGTCCGCCATGTTATTTTCAATTATATTGATAATGCCATTAAATATAGTGACCAGGGAAAAATCAGGATAAAGGTTGAGGAGAATAAACGGGGGATGGAAGTACGAGTGATTGATCAGGGGGTCGGATTTGGTTCAGTTGATCAGGCGGGTTTTTTTCAAAAGTTTTTTCGGGGGGCCAATGTCTCTGGCTCTAATGTTACTGGGACCGGTTTGGGATTGTATGTGGGTCGGAAATTCATTGAAGCACACGGAGGCCAGGTTTGGGCAATGAGTCCGGGTTTGGGTAAGGGCGGTGAGTTTGGTTTTTGGTTGCCTCGGAAACCGCAGAAGCAGGAAAATGGCCTGGCGGCTTGACTTGAAAAAAAAAATTTGCCAGTGTATGATACTTACGGTATTTTTCGATTAATAACCCTACCTAATATGTTCCAAAAAACCGAACCCCAGCCCCACCACCCGAATAATCCGATAATCGGCCAACCAGTCGCGGATGAGGTAGAGACCATAGTTGGCCCTTCGGTAAAAGTGGAAGGTGATTTCGTGTCTGAGGGTAATATAGTAGTCAAAGGGATAGTTTGCGGCAATGTTCAGACCAGCCGAGTGTTGAAGGTAGAAGATGGGGCCCGAATTTATGCTAATGTAAAAGCTAACAGCGCTCTCATCGCTGGAGGCGTGAAGGGGAATGTGCGAGTTGATGATGATTTGGAATTAGCCAGTACAGCCAAGATCCAGGGCGATGTGGCTTGTCGAGTTTTGAGTGTTTCTCCTGGGGCCCTGATTCAGGGAAAGGTGACCATGAAAGGTATAGACTTCAAGGAGGAGTTGGATCGTCCGGACAAGAAAAAAGGTTTGGGTCGTATCAAGTTGGGTGGATTGACCGATACTGAAGAGCCAACATTAGAATCCTAGCCCCTTCTTTTTCTCTGGGAGAAGCTATGTACGTATATCTTTACGACAATTTTTTGCGCCAGAGGAAGTTTCAGTCAACGGTGAAAGCGATGGAGACCCGGTTGACTGATTTTGGTGTGGCTGGTAAGATAATCCGGCTACAGAATTTTTCTGATAGCCAGGCGCTCATAGAAGATGAAATACGTAAGGGGGCTAAGGCGATCGTGATTGTTGGTAATGATATTACTTTCGGCCATGTGCTTTCTCGGGCCGCGTCTAGCGAAGTATTGTTTGGTTTTTTGCCGGTGGGTGGGCCGAATCAAATCGCTGAGGTCCTCGGTATTCCGGTGGGGCCGGAAGCTTGTGATGTTCTTTCTCGACGTCGTAAAGTGAAGTTGGATGTTGGTTGGTTTAACAACCGGTACTTCGTTTCTCAGCTTCATATTCCGCCGAGCGATATTAAGGTTATTTACGACGAAAAATTTCAAGTATCCTCCTCCGGTAAGATGGAACTGGTGGTGTGCAATCTTCAGCCGTTTGTTTGGCAAGAAAAGAAAGAGAGCCTGCCGCGGTGTGTCATTCATCCCCAAGACGGAAAATTGGAAGCCTTTCTTCGACCGGTAGTGGACAAGCATCTTTGGAAAGTAAAATATGAAGAGCCAAGTATTTTTCCTTTTGAAGAAATGATCGTCTGGGCAGACAAACCGTTTGCGGTAGAAGCAGATGGAAAGCAATCAAAAGAAACGAAGATAAAAATAAAGTTGGCCCGGAAGAGAATAGACATGATAGTTGGTCGGGAAAGAAAATTTTAGCGCGGGTGGTGAAATTGGTAGACACGCAGGCTTGAGGTGCCTGTGCCGAAAGGCTTGGAGGTTCGAGTCCTCTCTCGCGCACTAAGTAAACCAGCAAACAGCTGGTTTTTTTGTGTAGATTGTTGACAAACGGGCGGTTTGGTGTTATAGTTATTTCGTTCTTTGTCATTCAGATGGTCGCTGGCTTAGCCAGAGGAAAGTCCGAACTCTCCTTGAGCAATCAAGGCCAAAGATAGTGGGTAACGCCCACCCGGAGTGATCCGCGGGACAGTGCCACAGAGACGATACTAGCCCGAAAGGGTGAAAGGTGAAAAGTAAGTTGGTGTCTTTTGTTCTCGAGACAAAAGGCTACAATTTTCGCCCCTTGGTAACAAGGTGCGCGTGGTAAACCCTATCTAGAGAAAGAGCAGCGCCCGTTCGCGGGTGAAAAGTTAGCTCGTGTGCGGCCAATAGTGATATTGGTCCCAGAGAAATGACCATCCTCGACAAAATTCGGCTTATCGTTTGACAAAGAACCCAAAAATCGTCACTTTCGTGGCGTTTTTTGTTTCATTGACGGCTGGCGTTTTTTTCGTTATGCTATCAGCATAGTTTAGCCAAAATTTATGAAACGTTCTGAGATATTTTTTATGGTTCTCCAGGTTCCCCTGGACTTTCTTCTTCTGGTTTTAGCTGGGATTAGCGCCTTTTATCTGCGGTTTACCAATTGGGCGGTTTCCTTGAAGCCAGTCTTGTTTACTTTGACTTTAGGGGATTACTTGGAAATTGTCAGTATCACCGCTCTGGTCTGGTTATTGATTTTTGCACTTTCTGGGTTATATTCAGTGGATCCGAATCGTAAACTCTCTCGAGATTTGACCCGAGTTATTTTAGCTTGTTCTACTGGGTTGGCTGTTGTCGCTTTATATATCATGTTTACTCAACAGCTGTTTGACTCTCGGTTTTTGGTAGCCGCGAGCTGGGTTTTTTCTGTAGTCTATGTAAGTAGTGGTCGGATGTTAATGCGTGGTTTAAAAGGGGTCGGTTATCGTCTGGGTTGGGGTCTGCGTCGGATTGTCATTATCGGCTCAGATGAAATTGCCGGGCAAATCACCAGAGTGCTACAGACGCGGAAAGAGCTGGGGTATGTTGTTGTGGGTACATTTCCTCGGTTTGACTTGGGTTTAGAAAAACAATTGGATAAGCTGAAAATTGACGAATTGTTATTCACCAACCCGAAGGCCAAAGAAAAAGAGGCGTTGGGTGCAATAAATTATTGTGATCAGAACCACAAGGTGTTTAAATATTCGGCTGATCTTTTTTCCACTTATTCCACGCATATGGCTGTCAGCCCGTTGGCCGGCGTACCAGTAGTGGAGTTGAAACGAACGCCATTAGAGGGTTGGGGAAGAGTGGCCAAACGTATTTGTGATGTGATTTTTAGCTTGATAATTTTAGTGGTAGCCAGTCCTTTATTGTTATTGATTGCGGTAATTATTTTATTAGAAACTGGCCGGCCGGTGATCTATAAAAATAGACGAGTCGGTTTACGAGGACGGGAGTATTATACTTTTAAGTTCCGTTCCATGTATCAAAAAGATTCTACTGGTGACCAATTTGGTCGGGCAGGAAGGAATGCTGAAAAACGGGAGGCCGAATTGATTGAACGCTTGAATTCCCGCACCGGTCCGATTTATAAAATCGCTAGCGATCCGCGAGTGACGCGTTTCGGTCGTTTCCTTCGGCGTTGGAGTTTAGATGAACTACCTCAGTTTTTTAATGTCTTAGCTGGGTCTATGAGTATTGTCGGCCCCCGCCCCCATCAACCGAGGGAAGTAGAACAGTACCAACACGAATATCCCAAGGTTTTCATTCTCAAACCTGGGATTACTGGTCTGGCCCAAATTTCTGGACGGAGCGATTTGTCTTTTGTCGAAGAGATAAATTTGGATATTTTCTATATTGAACGTTGGGGCCTGTTATTGGATTTCATTATTTTCATCAAAACCCCGTTTGTTTTATTTAGGCGCCGTCGCGCCCTTTAGCCTATGCGTTTGGCTTTGGTTCATGATTATCTGGCCCAGGATGGGGGAGCAGAAAGAGTGTTGGCGGCTATGCATGAAATTTGGCCGGAAGCGCCGATTTTTGTGCTTTTTCATGATGCCAAGAAATTGCCGTATTTTACTGGCAAGGATATCAGAGAGTCTTTCCTCGCCCGATTGCCTTGGGGACGGACTAAATTTCAATGGTATTTGCCTTTTATGCCCTTGGCTACTGAAAGACACAATTTGCATGATTATGATGTGGTTTTGTCTTCTACCAGTGCCTTTGCCAAAGGAGTTTTGACTCGTCCTCAAACTTTGCATATTTCTTATTGTCATACCCCCACTCGTTATCTTTGGACAGATACTCATGAGTATATTGAAGACTTGAAGTATAATCGATTGATTAAAGCGTTTTTGCCGACTCTTATTCATCGTTTGCGGCTTTGGGACAGTATGAGTGTTGGTCGGGTAGACCATTTTGTGGCTAATTCCGGAACAGTGCGTAACCGCATCCAGAAATATTATCGGCGAGAAAGTGATATTATCTATCCGCCGGTCAATGTCGATCGTTTTCACATTAGCCATGATTTGGGCGATTATTATCTGGCGGGTGGCCGGCTGGTGCCCTACAAACGTTTTGATTTATTGGTTGCAGCTTTCAATCGTCTGGGTTGGCCATTGAAGATTTTTGGTACTGGTCCACAGATGGAGGAGTTAAAAAAAAGCGCCAAGCCCAACATTGAGTTTTTGGGTCGGGTTACTGATGAAGAAAAGGCCGAGCTATATTCCCACGCTCGGGCGTTCTTGCATCCCCAAGTAGAAGATTTGGGTATTACCCCAATTGAATCTATGGCTTCCGGTCGACCGGTGATTGCCTATCCTATCGGCGGGGTGACCGAAACCGTCATCCCCCAAGAAACGGGTATATTTTTTACTGAACAAACTTGGGAGTCATTGTTGGATACTTTATTGCATTTCAATTATGAGAATTGGGATAGCGCCAAGATTAGAGAACACGCTGGCCGCTATGATGTACATTTATTTAAGGACAAGATTCGTCGTTATGTGGACGACCGCTATACTGAGTTTCAACGGGGTTTGAATCAATGTCTGTTAGATATTCGTTGATTAAATGTATGCAAATAGGTATTGATATCCGTTGTCTCCAGTCTCGAGAAAAGACTGGGGTGGGAGAATATGCTGAAGGATTACTGACGGCCTTGTTTGCTCAGGATAAGTCTAATGATTACTGGCTATTTTCTAACGGCCGGAAGAACACTGACCGAGTTGTTCAACGTTGGGCCCAGTCGAACGTCCATTATGCCCATACCACTTTTCCCAATAAATTACTCAATTTTCTTCTGGCCATCGGTTTGACTAAAATTGACCGACGATTAGCCCGGGCCGGGGTTCCCTCTTTAGATATTTTTTTGTCTTTGAATTTGAATTTTTTACGTTTGGGTTCGAAGGTCAAACATATATTGGTAATTCATGATCTATCTTTCATTTTTTTCCCTCAATGTTTTACTCGTCGTCAACGCTGGTGGCATTATTTTATCCGAGCATACCGCCAATGCCAGAAAGCGAAGAAAATTATTGCCCCATCTTTCAATACTAAAAATGATTTGCAACAGGCTTTCGGTCTGGCCGGAGAGAAAATTGAAGTGGTGCGCCCCGGGCTTTGCCCGTTGATATTGGCGGGGACGACCGAAGCGGATAAAGCCAGGGTAAAAGAGAAATACGGATTGGTTGGAAAAATGATTTTATTTTTAGGTACTCTGGAGCCGCGCAAAAATTTAGTTAGTCTTCTGCTAGCTTTTTCTCATAGTAGTTTGGCTAAGACCGGTTTAACTTTAGTTATCGCGGGAGCTGGTGGTTGGAAAAACGAGCGAGAGAAAGAATTGTTATCCAAAATTTCTGGCACGCGTTTGCTCGGATATGTGGCTGATACTGACAAGGCCGCGCTTTATGCCCAGGCTGAGTTTTTTGTCTACCCCAGTCTTTACGAAGGTTTTGGTTTTCCTCCGCTCGAGGCGATGGCCATGGGCACTCCGGTCATTGTCAGCGCTCGTTCCTCTTTGACCGAAGTAGTGGGGCAGGCTGGTTATTATGTAAATCCGAGACAGGTGGAGGAAATAGCAGCAGCTTTAAAAACAATGGCCGCAGATTCGATCTTGCGGGAGAGTCTGGCGAGGGCTGGTCAAGAACGTGCTCGCAGTTTTTCTTGGGATGTGGCCGCCCAACAGGTTATCAACCTAATTTCTTCAGTATGAAAATTGGTATTGACGCCCGTCTCTATGGTTCTGGTTTTGGCTTGGCCCGATATGTACGGGAATTGGTAGATGGTTTAGTCCAGGACAAGGAAAATGAATACGTATTTTTCTTGCGTAAAGAAAATTTTGATCTGGTCCCGACCCCCAGTCGAGGAAAAAAAGTTTTAGCTGATATTCCCTGGTATTCTTTCGCTGAGCAACTGAAGATGGGGCGAATAATTGATCAGGAGAAATTGGATTTGGTGCACTGTCCCCATTGGAATGTGCCGTTGTTGTCGCGATCACCTTTGGTCATGACCATTCATGACTTGATTATGTTTCATTTTCCTCGGCCAGAAGCCACTACTCTCGGTCCAGTGCGTTTTTGGCTGAAAGATCAGGCCCATCGTTTTATCTTACAACAAGCCGCTCGACGGGCTAGGCGGATCATCACTACTAGCGAGTTCACCAAACAAGATTTGTTGGCCCATCTCCGGCTCAATCCGGAAAAAATTACAGTTTTATACCAAGCCCCTTTTACTTCTGTGGTTGATCCTGTCGTATCAAGTAGGGTGAAAGAAAAAGTAGGGGAACGTCCATATGGGTTATATGTTGGGGCCTGTTATCCGCATAAGAATGTGGATGCTTTGTTGCGGGCTTGGTCACTAGTAAGAGAAAAGACCGCTGAGAAATATCAATTAGTTTTGGTCGGGCCGGATAATTATTTTTCTCAACGCCTGCGGTCTGGGGTTGAGTACCACTCCTTAGGAGAAGGAGTAAAATTTCTTGGTCCGGTTTCTGATGCTGAACTTGTGACCCTGTATCAGGGGGCTAGGCTCTTTGTCTATCCTAGTCTCTATGAAGGTTTTGGTTTACCACCCTTGGAAGCCATGGCTCATAACCTGCCAGTAGTTTGTTCTAATGCCAGTTGTTTGCCAGAAGTGGTTGGAGAGGCAGCTTTATATTTCGACCCGAGTAATGAGATACAAATGGCCGAGGTTATTATTCGCGGTCTAGAAGATGAGGATTGTCGTTGGCAATTACAAGAAGCGGGAAAAGAAAATCTGGGTCGTTTTTCTCAGGAGAAGTTTAGACAGCAAACCAAAGAAGTATACCGGTCTATTTGATTCAATACTATACCGCCATCCACAATTAGGGGGTGGCGGGTTTTTTTTCTGGTAAAAAAGTGGTAAAATACATAAAGAGATAACCGGGCCAGCCCGGATTTTGCAGTATTTCCATGCCAGTCAAAAAAAATAGAAAAAAATATTGTTGTTCCGCCTGTGGCCAAGCCGGCCATGATCGACGTAGCTGTCCGGAAAAACGGTCAATCGGCCAATCAGTATGGGTAAATTTTGCCCGTCCTCATTCCCGTTCGCCGCATTTGGTAGATCTTCGTCCGGAGACTGAAAATACGGTTTTTAAAGAGGTGGAAGCCTTTACGGAATTAAGAACACCGCATCGTCAACGCGAGGTGGTAGATTTTGCGGCCATGGTGCGTCTTGCTAATCAGAAGAGGTTAAAGGAAATACCGCCATTACCAAGAGTGGAAAAAAAGATAGTGGCAAAGGAGAGACCGAAAAAGGATTGGGCAGTTTCTGTAAAATCCTGGAGTGACAAAGGCTGGGACAAAATGTTCGGTTGGAAAATTAACTGGGTACGATTTGCTTATGCCAGTGTCGCTGCTTGTCTTTTGGTGGCCGTGCCTTTTCCCGCTATTGGCTATTATCAAAAGCTGAAAGTGGCTAATAATCTTGTTGTTGAACAGAGCACTAATGCCTTTTTAGCTTTGCAATCTTCTACCGTGGCCGCATTCAACGCTGATTTTGTTCAGGCCCAGACTGATTTAAATTTGGCTTTAGATGCTTTTGGCCAGACAGAAAATTTATTGGAGAAAGATTATCAAGCCCTGGTGTATGTCGCCAGTCTATTGCCGGTCGTCGGCAAGCAGGTGAGTAGTCGTCAAAATTTATTGCAGGCCGGTCACCATTTGGCCTTAGGCAATACTTATTTGGTTAAAGGAGTGGGGGAAGTATCCGGGGGAAGTGCCGGCGCCCTCACTGACCAGCTGGCCATCTTCCGTAATCATTTGCAAGGGGCCTTGCCTGAATATGAAAAAGCATTGGAAGATTTGGGGGCGATTGACAGTCAAACAATACCAGTGGAGTATCAACAATCTTTTGGCGAGTTTCAAATTTTGTTTGCCACCTTTGTTGATGATTTACAGGATTTGATTTCTTTGATTGATTCATTGAACCTGGTCTTTGGCAGTCAGGATTTTCGCCGTTATCTGATCGTTTTTCAGAATAATCATGAATTGCGTCCAACTGGTGGGTTTATGGGCAGTTACGCAATTTTAGATGTGCAGAAAGGTAAGATTTTAAATCTGGACATACCGGGCGGAGGCACTTATGCCATTCAAGGACAATTGGACAAATATCTCAAACCGCCATTGCCTTTGCAGTTAGTGAATGATCGTTGGGAGTTCCAAGACGCCAACTGGTTTCCAGATTTTGCGGTTTCTGCTCAAAAAATTTCTTGGTTTTATCAACATGGCCGACAAGTGACAGTGGATGGTGTGATCGCGATCAATGCTTCAATCTTGGAAAGACTATTGTCAGTTATTGGTCCAGTCAGTCATGAGCGTTTGGGAGAAGTGGATCAGACTAATGTTTTGGCCTCTTTGCAAGTCGAGGTGGAAGCAGAAGAAAATCGAGCCACCGGCGCTCCTAAGGCAATTTTGTCAGATTTAGCTGGTCAGTTTTTTTCTCGTTTGCAGAATTTGGATAAGATAAATTTGGTGCGGCTTTTGACAGAATTGAATGCGGCTTTGGCCGAGAAAGAGATTCAGGTGTATTTTAAGGATGAATTTTTGGAAAGAAAAATGGCCGAGTTCGGAGTGACCGGAGAACTGGCCACGGTGGGGCCGAATCAGGACTATTTATTCGTAGTGAATACCAATATCAGAGGTTTGAAATCCGATGCCAAGATCCAGCAACAGATAGAGCATCAGGCAGTTATTCAAGAGGATGGGACGGTAGTGGATACAGTGGTAATCAAACGCACTCATCTTGGCGAGGCTGGAGAAAAATATTATGGCAATGACAATATTGATTATGTTCGTTTGTATGTTCCGGCCGGAGCGGAATTGATTGCGGCCGGTGGTTTTTCTTACCCGCCCGAAGAGGAATTTTCCGTTCCGGAAGACTGGTACGAGGATGATGATGATCTATCTTTGTATGAGAAAGAAGAGGCCGTTCATGCTCAGACCGGAACACGGATTACGAGAGAGTTTTCCAAAACAGCCTTTGGTAATTGGTTGATTACCCAACCAGGAGAAACGAGCGCTGCTTATTTCACCTACCGTCTGCCTTTTTCAGTGCTGGGACAAGAGGATTCAACTAATGGTTTACCGGCTTGGGCCCGGGCGCTTGTCAACCAAGCCATAAAGCCCGCTTCCCGATATAGTTTGTACGTGCAAAAGCAGTCCGGAATAAAGAGTGATTTTTCTACCACCATCATTTATCCAAACGGCTGGCAGCCGGTCTGGTCCATGGATAGTGAATTGGATTTAGCCCAGAATGGTGCTTCTCAAGATTTGGTTTTAGCGACGGATCACCTCTTTGGTTTAGTAATGGAAAAAATAAAATAATATGCCGATAGATAATAAACAGACTTCAGAAGAAAATCCGGAGCCTCAGTTTTACAAAAAAGAATTGCCTAACAAAGGGTCAGGACATTCGGTGGTAAAAAAGCGGGGGAAGCAGTCTGGAGCGAAAAAGCATGAGGAAAAAATAACTAAGGAGTTGGAATCCATTTACGCGAACGAGGATGGTTCTTTGCCCGACATGGGAGATTTTGAATTTAAAAAACGAGGCCGTTTGGGCCCAGCCCTGGCTGCTCTTTTGTTTTCTTGTGTTTTTTTAGGGGCCGTAGTGTGGGTCGGACTTTTCTTTTTTAATCCGCGCGGACAATTTTCTGAAAAAGATGTTACTCTGTCTGTTTCCGGTGATAATCAAGTGGTGGCCGGGGAAGAAGTTACTTATCGTTTTCGGTTTCGCAACAATCAGTCTGTGCCCTTGGAAAAGGCGTTTTTGGAGGTGCGTTTTCCAGCGGGTTTTGTTCTGACCGAAACGAGTCGGGCTTTGGTACCAGGAAGTCAGGATAAATGGGACTTGGGAACGATTTTGCCCCAAGACGGTGATTACATTGATATTCGTGGTCGGATGTATGGCAGTATTAGTGAGAAACAGTCTTTCCGATTGTTTTTGAATTACCAGCCAGCGAATTTTAGTTCCTTGTTTCAAAATGCAGCCAATTTCAATATCGAAGTTGTGGATTCATTAGCTAAATTTTCTGTGTCCGCACCCCCTGAAATCACTGGCGGAGGAGAAGTGGAAATGATTGTGGATATTGAAAAACCAGAACAAGATTTAACCAACTTGGCTTTGGTGGTTGAGCCGCATGAGAGTTTTAGCGTGAAGTCTTCTGAACCGACCAAGGATGTTGACCAGGATCAGCAATGGTCTCTAGCCTCTTTGAACGAGGCCCAGCAGATCATAATCAAGGGCGTGTTTCAGGATAATGGCCAAACCGAAGAACAATTGGTTTTCAAATTGGTCGGTTGGAAAGACGAAAAGCATGAAGGCGAACCCTTTGTTTACGCTGTCCAGACCTTGGTGTTCAAGATGATCAAGACGGATTTGGCGGTGAGTTTGGCGGTGAACGGGAGTACCAAGGATTTTTCTGCTGTTCCTGGTGAAGTTTTAAACAGTAGTTTGGTGATAAAAAATATTGGCCAGACAATGGCCAAGGATATTGGTATCAGAATGGTTTTTGAGGCTCCGGCGGCCAGTGAAAAATCTTTGTTAGACTGGGCCTCACTGACTGATCCGTTTCAGGGAGATATCAAAGGCGAACAATTAAACGACAGCTGGCGTCGGGGGACGATTAGCTGGGATAAGGGGGAGATAAAAAAACTGGCTTCTTTGGCTCCTGGCGAAGAATTTACGCTGGATCTTGGTCTACCCATTAAAGATTCGGGGGATGTTGATCTGACTAAATTTTCCGGATATTATTTAACTGTTTTGAGTGAGGTTTCTTACCACAATGGCCAAGAAACGAAAATTTTGTTGGCCAGTCCATTAAAAATTACCGTCAATTCGGATTTGAGTTTTGAAGCTCGGGACAAAGAGAGTAAAGATCAACAAAACCAAGAGACGCATACCGTCACTTGGTTGTTGGCCAATAGCTTTCATGAGTTGAGCAACATCATTGTGGAGGCAGAATTGTACGGATCAGTGGTCTGGCAAGAAAAGGACTTGGTGGTGCCAGCTGGCAAGGTGGAGTATGATTCAGCCAAGAAGATTGTCCGTTGGAAAATTGATCAGTGGCCAGTGAGTATTGATGTCTTGGCTTTGCAGTTTGTAATTGGCTTGACTGAGAATCCTTCTCAGACTAATTTAACCTCTAAGGTGAAAATTCAGGCTCAGGACACTATTACCGGAGAAACAATTGTCTTGGCGGGTAAGGAAATACTTTTGTCACCGTAAAATTATGAATTATTTAATTGCCTTTTGTCTACTGGCATTTTTGGGTGGAGTAGATTCTTTTTATCTGTTTTATAAATCGCGGAGAGGACAGCCGGTGGCCTGTCCCTTGCGGGGGGAATGTCAGGCGGTGTTGGCTAGTCGCTGGAACAAATTTTGGGGTATAAAGAACGAGGTCTGGGGACTGAGTTATTATTCTTTTCTCTTTTTTCTTGGTTGTTTGCTTCTGATTATCCCCCAAGGTACTAAATTATTGTGGCCCTGGCTAATGTTTTTCGTCTCCGGCGGTTTTTTATATTCTGTTTTTCTTACTTACATCCAGCTAATACGGATAAAAGAGACTTGTGTGTTTTGTTTTTTGTCCGCCACAGTTTCTGTTTTGTTATTTGTTAATGTTTTGTTGCTGGACAGATAAAAAGAGGCAAGTGTTGGGGCTAGCCTCTAAGATAGGGAAAATGTACCCCCTGTAGGATTTGAACCTGCAACCTCCTGGTCCGAAGCCAGGCACTCTATCCAGTTGAGCTAAGGGGGCGGATTGAAAAACACGATCTTCTTCAAGGATCTTTTTCAGTGAAGAAAGGATTGTGTTGGTGGGTCGCCAGGGGATCGAACCCTGGACCTTGGGCTTAAGAGGCCCCTGCTCTACCGGCTGAGCTAGCGACCCATGGATTTAGCCGAGATAATTGGTTTGACTATCTCGAGAGATGACTTGTGTTTTTGGACCGGGCCAACCTTTGGCCATGAGAGCATTGTTGGCCGCGTCCACCTGAGCTTCCTGTTTGCTTGTCCCTTGGCCCTCGGCCACTTTTTCTTTATCTAAGAAAACTCCGACAATGAAATTTTTAGCATGATCTGGGCCGTCTTCACTCATTACCCGATAGGTGGGGGTAATGCCAACAATTTCTTGGGCCGCTTCTTGAAATCGAGACTTGGGGTCAAGCCACAATCCGTTTTCCAACACTTCTGGTAATTTGGAAATAACCCAGCGCAAGACGAATTGTTTGGCCATGTCCCAACCTTGGTCAACATAGATGGCTCCGATTAGAGATTCCAGCACCTTGGCCATAATATATTCTCGGGCTTTGGTTCCAGCATCTTTAGCTTCGCCATGGCTCAAGAACAGGTAGGGTTCCAGTCCGATTTCTAAAGAAATGTTGGCACAAGTCTTGGCATTGACGAGGGCGGCTCGCCAGTTGGTGAGTTCACCTTCTGGATTCAGGTAGTTCTCAAAGATAAATTCAGTGACCACTAGTTCCAAGACCGCATCACCAAGGAATTCCAGACGTTCGTTATGACCCAAAGGGAATTCCCGGTTCTCATTCAAGTAGGAACGGTGTACCAAAGCCTGAACCAAGTAATTTGGTTGTTTGAATTTGATGCCGATTTTTTCTTCCAGGACGGCAAAGTTTTTTTCATGATACTGGGGGACGAGCTCCATAGCTTATTCTTCTTCTATTTTTTCTACAGTTTTATAGATGGCCCCAAGGACGCCGTTAACGAATTTTCCGGAAGCGGAACCGCCGTAACTTTTTGCCACCTCAATCGCTTCGTTGATGGCTACCTTGGCCGGGATTTCCGGATTATACTTCAGTTCGTAAACACCGATACGCAAGACATTACGGTCCACGATGGTTATTTGTTCTAAGGACCAATTAGTAGCATATTGAGCAATGGTCCCATCAATATCTTCTAAATGGTCAACGACCCCTTGGACAGTTTCGTCAATGTATTTTTTGTCTTCTTCCAAGCCTTGGCCGAATTCTTCAATATTTTGTTGAACAATCTCCGGCAATTTGTCAGTTTGGCGGCCACGAAAATCCCATTGATAAAGGACTTGCATGGCAATGGAACGAGCTAAGTGCCGGTTGGCCATATTTATTTCTTCTTCTTGCTGGCGCGGGTGGCTCGGAGAACGCGTTTTTGCGTGTCCACGGCCCGGCGTCCACGATAACGGCCGCATTTGGAACAAGCATGGTGGGGAAGCGACGGGGCGCCGCAGTCGCCGCATTTAGCTACGGCTTTGGTTTTTAGGGCAAAGTGAGCTGCCCTTTGCTTTTTGGACGTAGTTGTCCGTCTTTTTGATGGTAGACCCATATGGTAATAAAGGCTAAAACTGTTGATCAGTATATATAAATCCAAAAAAAAAATCAAGAGGGAGCGATAAATTGCCTTTTTAGCTGGGATTGGCTATCATATTCATATGAGAATTGACGTGATAAATGATAAAAAAGACTGGCTCCCGGGTTGGGAGACAGAGTTTGTTCAACAATGGGAATGGGGTGATTTTCAGGCTACCCTTGGTCATCTTCCTCTTCGTCTAACGAACGGGGACGAGCAGTGGCAGGGATTTATCCATGATTGGGGGCGGGGAATGAAATATTGGTATGCCCCCCGCGTAGATATGACGGCAGAGGATTTGGGGGCAGTGGGGGATTTTTTAAAGAAAAAAGGTTTTGCTTTTGCGCGGGTGGAACCTCAAGTTTCTAGAGAAGGTGAGAAAGGGATAGAATTTGTAGCCAATCGTCAGCCAAAACAGACCTGGATTTTGGATTTATCTAAGACTCTGGAAGAGATTTTAACAGGGATGCACAGTAAAACTAGGTATAATATCAATTTGGCCCAGCGTAAGGGCGTGGTGGTTAGAGAAGAAAAAAATCCTCAGATTTTTTGGGAATTAAATAAAGAGACAGTCAGGCGGGACAGTTTTCGTAGCCATGGTTATGCTCATTATGAGAAGCTATTAGCCCAACCATTTGTCCGCCAATTGATTGCCTATTATCAAGGACGGGCCTTGGCCAGTAATATTTTTATTTTAACTCCAACTGTTATTACTTATCTCCATGGTGCTTCGTCAAGTCAAGAACGCAATCTCATGGCTCCTTATTTCCTGCAGTGGGAAGGTTTAAAATTGGGAAAAAAAAATGGTTGTCAACAGTATGATTTTTGGGGGATCAGTCCCCCGGCTGTTTCCGGCCCCCTGAGTTGTTTTCATGGATATTGTTGGTCAGCTGGACATTCTTGGACCGGAGTGACGCGTTTCAAAGTCAGCTTTGGCGGTCAACTCAAGGAGTATGGTCAAGCCTTTGAGCAGGTGTTGTCCCCGGGGAAGTATAGGTTATATCAATGGGTACGGCGGTTAAGAAGATTAAAAGGATGAAATATGAGAAAACAACTGAAAATTATTGAGAAAAAAAGAGTTTTGAATTTTCATTATCGGAGTATAGAGAATTGGCGGGTGCAATTCCCTCAAGCCGACCGACCGGGTGATTTTTGCATTGAGGTGGCGCCGGATATCGTAATGGTGTTTGCCTTAACCAAGAAAAAACAGGTGGTTTTTATCAATGAGTATTATTTAGGGGAAGAAAAGGCCGTGGATAGTTTGGTGGCCGGTTTTGTCGATCCTGATAAAACCCCCTTGGCCACTGCCAAGAACGAATTGCGCGAAGAAGCTGGACATGAATCAAAGAAATGGGTAAATTTGGGCAAAGTAATGAAAAGTAAATACGCAACCGGGTATTGTCATTTTTTCTTGGCTTTAGATGCTGTTAGGATCGGCGAACAACAATTGGAAGAAATGGAGTTAATAAAAGTGCGAGAAATGGGTTTGTCAGATTTCATTCGTCATCTACGTCAGGGCAGAATAAATAGTTTACACGGGTCTTTAGCTTGTTATCTGGCCCTTGATTATTTAAAAAAATTATGAAGACTTTAAATCAGCGTCTCTTTTTCTGTGTCAACAGACAACTAGGGAAACGGCCGGCTTTGGATGGATTGTTTTTAGTAGTCGCGCATTGGTTTATTTATATTCTCTTTGTCCTTTGCTTGGTCTGGGCTGATGTGACTTTACCTGGAATTTGGTACCGCCTTTATATCAAAGTGGTGTTGACTACAATTGTATCAGGGATCGTAGTCAGCTGGATGTTGGCGATGTTTTGGGTGCATAAAAGGCCGATGGGAGAATTTCCAGAAGCTAAATTTTTATTTCAGCCCTATAAGAACAAGTCCTTTCCTTCCGACCACACCATGATTTCTTTTCTCTTGGTTTTTATCACTTATTTTTTTGGTGCTCATTGGTTTGTTATTTTACTTTTAACATTTTTGGCGGGTTTGGTCGGTTTTTCTCGGATTTGGGTCGGTGTGCATTACCCGCGCGATGTGGCCGGGGGTATATTTTTTGCTTTGGTTTTTTCCTACTTCGGCTATTATCTTGTCACTTATATTTCTCAGCCTTTGTATAACCATCTTCTTCTTTTTTGGCGTTAGATTATGAATGCAATCATTCTCTGCGGTGGTTTGTCCACACGCTTGGGAGAAATTACCAAGACCTGTCCTAAGATTCTTTTGCCCATTGGGCCAAAGACGGTTTTAGATTGGCAGTTGGAAAAAATGAGATCCTTGGGTATAACCGAAGTAGTGTTGGCGGCCGGACATTTGGCCACAGCGGTGCAGAAAGAGGTTGGTTTTTCTCGACAGGGTTTGGAAATCATCTACGCGATTGAAGACAAAAAATTGGGGACGGGAGGGGCGATCAAGCACGCTTGGAAATATGTGCGCCAGCCAGAAGAACCAGTCTTGGTGTTAAACGGTGATGTTTTGGTGGCGGCTGATCTTTCTTCTTTTTGTCAGGCTGGAAAAGAAGACAGTGAAGGTTTGATCTTAGGAGCCAAAGTCCCGGACGCGGCCAGTTATGGGACTTTGGAATTTGCCGAGGATGGACATTTGCAAGCGTTTAAGGAGAAAACTGGTCAGGCTGTTTCAGGTTATATTAATGGTGGTGTCTACTTTTTTAATGCAAATTTGAAGAAGTATTTTCCAGAAACTGATGAGTTTAGTATTGAATACGATGTTTTCCCCCGAGTGCGGCAAATGTATGTGTATCCTACGGATCAGCCCTGGGTGGATGTCGGGGTGCCGGAGAGATTGGCATGGGCCAGAAAGAATTGGCAAATATTTTTATGAAAAAATTGATTTTTTTTCTCATATTTTTTTGTTTTGTTTTCGGCATTTGGTTTCTTTATTCCGAAATATATAAAAGCAGTGCTCAGCCGGGCAAGGAGGGATTAGTTTTCTCAGTGCAACCTGGTGAATCGGTAGCCACCTTAGCGGCCCGTTTGGAAAAGGAACAGGTTATTCGCAGTGCTTGGTTGTTTCAAAAGTATTTAGTCTGGAAAGGTTTAGACAAGAAAATAAACTACGGAGAATTCAAAGTGGACGCGCCGTTCACCATTGCTCGTTTGGCCGCGGCCTTGAGCCAACCCGGGCTGAATGAGCGGGTCATCACTATTATTCCCGGATGGACCTTGGGGGAGGTGGCCGAATATCTAGAAAAGGAGGGATTAGTCACAGAGGCGGACTTTTTTGCCTTGGTTGGTAAACCAGCGGTGAATTATAAATTGAAAGGAAAAAGTGCCGCTCCGTTGATAACCAATGACTTTCCGATCCTTGTCGATAAGCCTTGGTATGTAAGTTACGAAGGTTATCTGGCGCCAGACACTTATCGGATTTACAACAATGCTACGGTTGAAGAAATTGTGGAGCGTCTTATCCAGGAACGTAATCAACAAATTACCGAAGAAAAGCAAGCAGCTATCAAAAAAAGCGGACGTACTTGGTTTGAAGTGTTGACCATGGCCAGTATCCTGGAGAGAGAAGTGCGGCAAGAAGAGGATTTAAAGAAGGTGGCTGATATTTTTTGGCGCCGTTATGATCTTAATTGGGCCTTACAAGCTGATTCTACGGTTCATTATGCAACAGGAAAGATCGGGGAAGGTGAATTGTTTACTACTAAAGAAGATCGGGATTTTAATTCTCCCTGGAACACTTACAAGTACCCCGGTCTACCTTTGGGGCCGATCTGTAATCCTAGCTTGGCGGCCATTGAGGCGGCCATCTATCCCACGGCCAATGATTATTGGTATTTTTTGACGACTACTGAAGGCCAAGTAATTTACAGCCAGGATTTGGAAGAGCATAATGCCAATGTAGCTAAGTATCTCTATGTTCACTAGTGATTTTGACTATCAACTCCCACGAGAATATATTGCGCAAAAACCTCAAGAGCCACGGGATCATTCCCGTTTAATGGTTGTGGACAAGGGAAAAAAGTCGGTGGTTCATGATTCGTTTTTTAATCTTCTTCAATATCTGCGTCCGGATGACCTTTTGGTGTGGAATAATTCTCGGGTTTTTAAGGCTCGGCTTTTTGGGATTTTAGAAGGAGGAAAGGGAGAAGAATTGTGGCATGGACAAAAGGTGGAGATTTTTTTGATCAAGCCTCAAGAAAACGAGGGGGTATGGCAAGTCTTGGGAAAACCCGGTCGTCGTCTGGCTCCGGGTATGCGCGTGCGATTTGCTCCGGATTTTTTTTGTGACATAATGGTCAAATCCCGGACCGGGGAAATTTTGGTTCAGTTTTCAGGATTGACCGCTGAACAAGTTCGACAAAAGGCAAATCAGTATGGTCATATACCAGTGCCACCCTATGTCAAAGATGAACCGCACCAATTAGATATTTATCAAACAGTCTATGCTCGGGCCGAAGGATCGGTAGCGGCTCCCACAGCTGGGTTTCATTTCACTCCCGATTTGATTGAGAAGATTAAAAAAAGGGGAGTACAATTAGCTGAGATAACTTTACATGTGGGATTGGGGACTTTTTTGCCGGTCAAGGCTGAACGCGTGGATGATCATGTAATGCATTCAGAATATGTGGAATTGACGGCGGTTAATGCGGAATTGATCAATCAGGCCAAGAAAGATGGGCGGCGAATAATCGCCGTGGGCACGACTACTGTCCGGACCTTGGAAGGATTGGCCCAACAAGCCGGTTTTCATGATCAACGTTTAGAGCCTTATCAAGGGGAGATAAATATTTTCATTCGCCCCGGGTTTTCTTTTCAAATTATTGATGGTCTGATCACCAATTTTCATTTACCCCGTTCCACTTTATTAATGTTGGTGGCGGCTTTTGCCGGGGATACCAAGTTTGTGTTAGACTGTTATGAGGAAGCCAAAGCCAAGAATTATCGCTTTTACAGTTTTGGCGATGCCATGTTTATTTATTAATTATTATTCATAACCTATATATATGGGTGAGGAATATCGTCTTAGTCAGTTACGCGACATTGGTTTTTCCCGTCATAGTCAGTCTCCGGAAAATGTCTTGAAGGGGGCAAAGAAAAAATTGGAGGAAGAAGCATTGGATGATAAAGGTGGTGAATACGATGCCGTGGTTGACAAAGCTTATCAAGACTTGGCCGGTGTCTCTCCAGAAAGTCTGACTGGTAAGAAAAAACGGTCAGGAGACCAGGTTGCTGTGGAGGAATCAGAAGACAGAAGACAGGCAGTCTAAAGAAAAACCGGCCTAAGCGCCGGTTTTAGTTTGGAACGGATTGAAATTGGTACTAGTGTCAAAATGGTCTGAGTTTTCTTGTTTTTTCAACCAGCCCGCTATTTTGTAGGTAAGAGGCAAGAGGAGGATTTCAATCAGGATTTTAAAGATGTAGTTGGAAATCCAGATAATCATAATTAGTGGCCAAGGGAAGAGGCCAGCGAAAGCAACTAACAGGAAGATCGTGGTATCAAGAAACTGGCCGACAATAGTAGAACCAATGGTCCGCAGCCAGAAAAACCGTCCTTTGGTTTTGAGTTTGATTTTTGCGAGTAAATAGCTGTTAGCAAATTCACCGACGAGATAGGCTACTAGGCTACCCAAGACAATACGCGGCACAACCCCGAGGATTTGTTCAAAAGCCGCTTGTCCGGTCCAATCAAGAGCCGGGGGTAGTTTTTGCACCACGTAAAAGATTATTACCATGAGCAGGTTTAAGGCGAAGCCGATCCAAATTACCCGACGGGCGCGGGCATAACCGTAAACTTCGGTAAGAATATCTCCAAATATATAAGATAGAGGAAATAGAATTGTGCCTCCGTCAAAACTAAACCAGCCTAGGGAAAGTAATTTGGTGCTGGTAATGTTAGAAAGGATCAGCACAGCAGCAAAAGTGGCGGTAATAAAATCAAGATAGCGAAAAGATTTCATGGGGGTTGAAAGTTAAGGAATGGTTGGCGACCATTTCTATGTTATGATCTAGGATTTGTGAATCAGCATTGTAGAGAAAATTGGCGCGTAATTTTTGTCTGCGTAGCACTAAAGGAAGCCAATGAATAGCATCCTCCCACATTCGTTGGTATGGGATTTTGTCTAAATCAAACCAGAGCGGGCAAACTTCCTCTGTTTCTTGAGGTTCGCCTTCCCATTGGTCTACCAAGAAAACAAATCCATAGGAACCTCGTCTGTCTGGGGACTCGGCATAGGGGAAGAAAAAACCGAGTTTGGCTATTGGTTGGGGATCGAGGATTTTTATTTTTAACTCTTCCGCGGTTTCCCGAATGACAGCTTGCTCAATAGTTTCTTGATTTTTGACTTTCCCGCCTGCCCCAGCCAAAATTTTTCCCTGGCCAAATCCTTGTTTTTTTTCCACCATCAACAGTTTTTCGTTTTTGATTAACAAACCGATAGTGTGATTGATTTTTATGTCCGGAGTATAGTCAGCTAATTTCATAAAGACAGCCACTTTTCTTTACAGTGAATGAACGAATCATTTTTAATTGCGCCCCGGATTTCTTCCATCATGGTCAACAAGAAGTGTAAGTTGTGTATGGTGGCTAGGCGGTAGGCCAAGAGTTCTTCTGCCCGGAAGAGGTGGTGGAGGTAGGCGCGGGAATAGTTTTGGCAAGTAAAACAATTACACTCTGGATCAATCGGGGACGGATCCAGACGGAAACCAGCATTAAAGATATTTAGACGGAAGTTCGGGCTAAGGGAACGATGAACGTATAGAGTGCCATTGCGAGCAATGCGAGTCGGGGCTACGCAATCAAACATATCAACACCTTTTTCTACAACTGTAAACAAGTCCGCGGGTGAAAAGCCCACGCCCATGGTATACAATGGGCGGTTATAGTCCAAGACAGGTTGGATTTGGTCAAGAATTTCTGCGGTGGCCAGCATGTTATAGCCGATTGATTCTCCACCGACGGCCAAACCAGAAAAGTCCAGATTAGAAATATATTTAGCTGACTCTTGCCGCAGATCAGAAAAGCGTCCACCTTGGATAATGCCAAAGAGGTGTTGAGCATAACCATGAGGGTCGGGTTGTTTTTGCCAGGCTTCTAGACTTTGTTTGGCCCAGGCATGGGTGCGTTGCAAAGATAGTTGAGCCTCCTTTTTAGGTGCGTCATCAGTCGTGCATTCATCAAAAGCCATAATGATGTCCGCCCCCAGGTCTTGTTGGATTTGGATAGCGGTTTCAGGGGTAAAACGATGGGTTGATCCATCCAAATGGCTCCGAAAAGTGACGCCTTGATCATCTATTTTTACTAAACGTCCCTGCTCTGACGACTCATTTTCTTTGTTTTCCCCTTTGCCCTTTTTCAATGTGCCAAGAGAGAAAACTTGGAAACCGCCCGAATCAGTGAGTATGGGCCGGGGCCAATTCATGAACTTGTGTAATCCACCGAATTTAGCCACTGTTTTTTCACCTGGACGTAGGTGGAGATGATAGGTGTTGGCCAAGATGATAGGGGCATTTAAATCTAATAAATCCTGGCTGGACAGGCTTTTGACCGTGGCTTGAGTGCCTACCGGCATAAATACCGGGGTTTCTAAATCACCATGGTCCGTCTGAATCAGGCCAGTCCGTGCTCGACTGTCTTGGCTAGCGTGAGTAATAGTAAAGAAAGGCATAGTGTTGGGATTATAATTTTTTCTAAACAGAAAATCAAGCGGTGGGATTAGACCAGAAGCTGGAGATGCGGTAAAATAGCTGAGAGATTATGAGACAAAAGTCGAAAAAAAAACTAGTCTTTTTCAATACGGCTTTGACTACGGTTTGTATTTTTTTTATCCTCGGCAGTCTCTGGCCTTGGCGGGTTTTTGTCAAATCAGTTTTTTTCGCTCCCACCGATGACCAACTACCATTGACGACCGTGGTTTTACCTTTATCACAAGAAGTAGGCCAAGAAAAGACTGTCGTGGCTGGAAAAGAAATTATAGCCACCTCTTCATTTGGAGAACAAGAAAAGATGAGCGGAGAGAATGCCGTTCCGGTATTAACGGAGACTGTCTTGCCTAAAGAAATAAATTTAGATGTACCCTTCACTTCGCAAGCTCCAGAAAAGAATTGGGACCAGCCTTGGCAGGACGCTTGCGAAGAGGCCGCAGTTTTGATGCTGGCGGCGTATTATAATGGTTATAATCTGAGTCCGTTATTTGCCAAGGACGAAATTTTAAAAATGATTGCTTGGGAAGAAACCCAAGGTTGGGGCGGAAGCCTGGATTATGAAAAAGTCGTTCAGCTAATTCACTGGTATGCGGGGAAGAACTGGTCAGTGCGGGTAGTAGAAAACCCGACCACGGAGATGATAAAAGAATGGTTGGCTCAGGGCCGGCCTGTTCTCGCCTTGACTTATGGCAAGGATTTACCCAATCCCTATTTTCGTAATGGCGGACCAGAATACCACGCTTTGATTATTCGCGGATATACTTCAGAAAAATTTATTACCAATGACCCGGGTAGTGGCTGGAGCAAGAATTATGCTTATCCCTATGACGTGTTCCTAAACGCTGTCCATGATTGGAACGGGGGAAAAGTAAAAGAAGGAAAGAAGATTGTTATTATTTTGGAATAATTCAGGTAAGAAAAAAGCAGCTTTGTCAAAAAGCTGTTTTTTGTTATAATCCTTCCAGCTCTTATGTTAAATTTTTCTGCACAATTGAATCCAGAACAGGAAGCGGTAGTCTTGGGGGCGGAAGGTCCCTGTTTGGTGTTAGCAGGAGCTGGTTCGGGCAAGACAAGGGTGATCACTTATCGTGTCGCCCAGCTTTTGTCGCAAGGGGTCTTACCGAATGAAATCTTGTTGGTCACTTTCACTAACAAGGCGGCTAAGGAAATGATGGAACGGGTACGACAACTGGTAGGCGAAGAGATACGGTTGCCCTGGTCTGGTACCTTTCATCATGTTGGGTATAAGATTTTACGCCAACATGCCACTGTTCTTGGCTACCAGCCGAATTTTAGTATTTTAGATAGCGGAGACAGTTTAGAATTATTGAAATCTTGTCTCAAAGACGAAGGAATAGATCGCAAGGAAAAACGTTTTCCTTCACCGGCGGTTTTACAAAGCGTATTAAGTTATGCCCGTAATGCTGAAACTACGATTGAAGATGTTTTGTCCCTTAAACATCCCCGTTTTTTAACAGTTCGGGAGACGATCATCCGGATCGCGGAGCAGTATCAAAAGAGAAAAATAGCGGCCAATGTCATGGATTTTGATGATTTGTTGGTCAATTGGCATTTGTTACTGGCCAAAAGTCCGGAATTACGGGAAAAATACGCGCGCCGTTTTCGTTATATTTTGGTTGATGAGTATCAGGACACTAATCATGTGCAAGCTTCAATCATCAATTTGTTGGCCGGTCATCATCAGAATTTGTTAGTGGTCGGTGATGATGCCCAGAGCATTTATTCTTTTCGGGCGGCGGATATAAAGAACATTTTAGATTTTGAAAAAATATATCCTCAGGCCAAGGTTTTTCGTTTAGAAACCAATTATCGTTCCACTCCGGAGATTTTGGCCGTGGCCAATTCCGTAATCAGCAACAATTCCCAACAGTATGAAAAGGAGCTAAAGAGCGTTGTCCCGAGTTTGGCCAAGCCAGAGGTGCAGGTGTTTGCTGATCAAAAAGAAGAGGCCCAGCAGATTGTTGGTCGCTTACGAGAATTGCTAGAGGAAGAGGGAATTGCTCCAGAAAAAATTGCCGTGCTTTTCCGGGCCGCCCATCATTCTCAGGTTTTAGAAATGGAATTGATGAAAAATCATTTAGAATATGAATATCGCGGGGGAGTGCGTTTTTATGAACGGGCCCATGTTAAAGATGTTTTAGCTTTCTTGCGAGTGTTGAATAATCAGCAGGATTTTTTGGCTTGGCAGAGGATTTTGAATTTACAAATCGGCATCGGCTCTGCTACCGTGGGACAGATAGTGGAACATTTACGCCAAATGTCTTCATTTGAGGATTTGCGTTTGATTGGCCCCCAGTTGCCACCTCGCGCCCAATTGGGGTGGAATAATTTGTGGCTGATTTTGGAGGCCTTACGCGCTGTGCCCGGGAATACTCCCAAGCTTTTGATTCAAACTCTGTTAGATTCAGAGTACCTAGTATATTTGGAAAATGAGTATCCGGATTTTCGTGAGCGTAAGTTGGATATTGAACAGCTGGCTGAATTTTCTCAAGGAGCAGAAAATTTGAGTGAGTTTTTAGCTCAGGCGACCATGCAGGAAACATATCAGGCGGCCGTGGACGGCCGTGCCGGAGGAAAGATTATTCTTTCGACAATTCATCAAGCTAAGGGTTTGGAATGGGAGGCTGTCTTTGTGATTAATCTGGCCAACGGCCAATTTCCCAATGAACGGGCGTTATCCGAAGATGGGGGATTAGAAGAAGAACGTCGTCTTTTTTATGTGGCTATTACCCGGGCCCAACGTTATCTGACCTTATCATATTCCTTAGTCAGCGGGTTTGGTGGTTTCTTGTCTGGCCCCAGTTCGTTTTTGGAAGAAATTTCTCCGACTCTTTTAGCTGTTGCCGGTCTGACTGGCCAGACAGTTTTTTCTCAACCGGGAGCAGGGGGAAGTGATTCCGAGATTCAATACTTACCCGAAGATCAGTCTCGGCGGGGGTTTCTTTCCGACATCTCTGATTTATAGCTTGACTTTTTAGAAAACAGGGGGTACAATATGGCCAAACTCTTAATTTTATTTTTATGGATTTTACTGGCATTTATGAGAAGACGCTTCTCATCGTCAAACCGGACGGGGTGCAACGCGGTTTGGTAGGAGAAGTGTTGCGTCGTTTAGAAATGAAGGGTCTCAAGATTGTCGGCTTAAAGATGTCTCAATTAGACGAGAATAAATTGCGTGAGCATTATGCCCATCATGTGGAAAAGCCCTTTTATCCTGGTTTGGAAAAGTTCATGAAGTCAAGTCCTGTGGTGATTATTTGCGTTGAAGGTAAAAACGCAGTGGGAGCAGTGCGTTTGATTGCCGGTGTGACCAATGCAGGTGAAGCCGATGGAGGTACAATTCGTGGTGATCTGGCCATGGGAATGTGCAATGTAGTCCATTGTTCGGATTCAGTAGAAACCGCCCAGGGGGAAGTGGCTAGATTTTTCCAAGAAGGAGAAATCTACAACTATGACAAGACTGAATATCTGCATGTTTACATGCATGATGAACAGGGTGGAGCCCGATAATAAGAAAGAGAGCAGGCCAAGAAGGTCTGCTTTTGTTTTGTCCAAATTTTATATTTGACAGAGGGTATTAGTGATAAGGTATACTAATAAAGATCCTGCCAGACAGCACATTATCATATTCTACAATCATATCTCTAGGGAGACCTAAATTGCTTTGGTCTGAGGATCAAGGTTGCGGTTACCCACTTATAAGTTCGGGATATGAGCGTGCTGTCTGGATTGGCAGGATCAAGCAGCCTTTAGGGTTGCTTTTTTTCTTGACAAATCATGAAAAGATATATAAAATCTGTACACATTGGGGTTCATAGCTCAGCTGGTTAGAGCGCCACATTGACATTGTGGAGGTCAGAGGTTCGATTCCTCTTGAACCCACGCCGGTTGAAAAAATGGCAAGGAGAGAGTAGAATGGGGGTAAACAAACGGGCAATTAGCTCAGTTGGCTAGAGCGCAACACTGATAATGTTGAGGTCCCAGGTTCGATTCCTGGATTGCCCACCATCAAACATCTCTCCAAAACGGAGGGATTTTTGTTTTGTGCTGAATGCGCTTGTCTACTATATTTGTTAGCAGTTTTGTTGACGGTGATGCGGTTCGAACGTTGGGGAGACCATTTGGTCAACATGGGAGGTGTTTGAGAGTTTTGTGGCTTAGTTTAGAGATAAATAACCTTTTGGTTCGTAGTTCGAACTATGTTGTGGAAAATATTGAAGTAAATGAGTAAATAACATATAATACATCCAGATACTTATAGAAAATTTATGAAGCTAACAAAAGAAAAGTTAACTATTGGGATATTGCTACTTATTCTGTGCGCAATGACGTATTTTGTCTTTCAAAAGACAAACGCTCCGGTATCTAAAAATAGCGCTTCTGAATCTCAAAAGACTATTCCTCCAACAAAAGAATTGGGAGCTGCTTTTGAAGAGTCTGCAAATCATTCGGCTATGGCAGATATCGCGGAACTTTCTTGTTTCCCGACCAGCAGATTTAATTGTAGTGTGGATGGTTGTAGTCCTGCAGCTCCAGCAACATATTATTTCGTAGATCACGGGACAGAAAGTGGAACTTATTTCAGATGTGACGCTAAGGGATGTGATCCGTATCCCATCACGGTAAATCCTTCGGGAGAATTTACGCAATTTATGCCATCCCAAGGACAGGCCATGCTATTTAAAGTCGCTACCGGAGATATATTAGGTAACAAAGGTGATTTTGTTGATATAGCAACTATGGGCACATCAAGCATAGTTTCTTTTGGAAAATGCATTGTCAAATAATTATCTATGAATCCAATAAAATTTTCAGATTATAAACAAAGAATAACGGATACTATTCAAGCGAGGCTTCAAGTAGCGCCCATAGCTGGTGAAAATGGATTTACCCTTGTTGAAGGTTTTATCATGCAGCCTTTAAGCAATGAAGTTTCTGGAAACATTGTTATTGGCGGACCAACAATTCCATTGGTTGCAATAGTCGGTAATACATCTGGAAGGATGTATTATTTTGCTTTGAAAGCTCTTAATATTTCTGGTTTAGAGATTTGATATGGAAAGCACTCAACAACAAACAGTAGCACCAAATCCCTCATCAGTTACTCCTGGTGCCGTATCGACAGTACCACAAACTGTTAGCTCGGTTGGCGGTGAACAGCTTAACCTTAAACAACAAATAGATAGTCACGAAGAAGATATTAAGAAGCTAAAACAAGATCTCACAAATGAAAGATTAAACAACATTACCATTTTTGGTATTTTTGCTTCACTGGTTACTTTTTTTAGTATTGAAATTCAAGTTTTTAAGAACATTGAAAATTTTTGGTTACTAATTGGCCTCACTTCGTTTTTAGTAAGTTCAATGCTTTTGTTTGTATTTTCTTTACAATCAATTATTCGGGATCGGATGAATTGGAAAGATTTTTTTAAGACTCCCATTTTTTGGATTTTTCTTTTATTTTTAATATTTTCGTTCGTTATTTTTATTCTGAATAGTAAGGGAATAAATATCGACCTAAAAATTACTAGCCCATTACAGAAATAGATCTCAAACTTGAGGTGTCCTTTATATCCCCCACAAACTCCTCCACCATAGCCGTATTATCCTTCAACCAAATGTACCAAAACAAGAATAATTCCTCAGAAAGTCGCCAATGCACTCTAAGCCACACCTCCATTTCCGAGTCCAAAACACTTGAAACCTGCTTAGAATCAGGCATTTCTTCATCCAGCTGATGTTCCAAATATTCATCGGCAGTCATCCTTTTCTTTACCAACCCCTTGGTTTCCGGTTCCGATCGCGTTAATGAGCCCCCACCAAAGACCGCTGGAAGCTAGGCGGTTTTAAATTTGCTTTTTTCACTAGATTTGTGTATAATTTAAGCGATAAATGAGTTACCCACAGCAAGAGAAAATCGGGTAAATTTTTGGTGATATATATGGAAAAAGAAAAAAAGGATCAAGAGAAAATAGAGGAAGAAGGGAAGTGGGCAAAGATAAGTTTGTTTTGTCTGGAATTGGTTAAAGTAGCAGTGCTCGCTGGTTTGACTATCGGATTAGTCCGGTATTTTCTTTTTAAACCTTTTGTGGTGAGAGGACAGTCAATGGAACCGAATTTTTTTGAACGGGACTATCTGATCATTGATGAATTGTCCTATCGTTTGCGGGAACCGAAGCGGGGAGAAGTGATTGTATTTCGCGCACCAATCGGCGATGACTACTATCTCAAACGGGTGATTGGTCTGCCGGGAGAGAGGGTGAAGATAGAAGACAGCAAAGTAATAGTGTATAACGAAGAATATCCGCAAGGCGCAGTCGTGGAAGAGTTGTATCTTGAAGAAGAAACGCCGGGAATGATAATCCAGACTTTAGGAGAAGACGAATTTTTTGTAATGGGTGACAACCGTGATTCCAGCTATGACTCTCGCCGTTTTGGCCCGATAGGGCGGCAGGCGATTGTCGGTCGGGCTTTGGTCAGAGGATTGCCTCTGTCAAAGATTACGACTTTTTCTACTCCGCAATACAATCTGTAATATTTATGAATACAAAACAAAAGAAAAACAAGAAAGAAATTCGCCGCAAGTTTGTTCCTAAAAAATCTGGAGCTCCAGCAAAATCGAATGAGAAAAAGGAGGAAGAAAAAAATGCCGGGGCGTTGAAAGGAAACAAGAAAAAAACTTTTGAACAACTTCGGGGGATGAAAGACATTTTGCCGCGGGATGAACATTGGTGGAAAAAGATGTATTTTACGGCTTGGGATCTGGCCGAAGCCTATGGTTTTGGATATTTGGAGACTCCTTTGTTGGAAGATGCCAATCTTTTTATCCGTTCCATTGGTAAGGGAACGGATGTGGTGGACAAGGAAATGTATGTTTTTGAAGACCGAGACGGAAGCCGGGTGGCCTTAAGGCCGGAATTTACCGCCGGGGCAGTTCGCGCTTATTTGACCCATGGATTGTTTAACCAGCCCCAGCCAGTAAAGCTCTGGTCAATAGGCCCGCTGTTTAGGCATGATCGTCCTCAGGCTGGTCGCTATCGCGAATTTAGACAATTCAATTGTGAGAGCTATGGTGTCCATGATCCGGTGGTAGAGGCGGAACTGATTGGCGTGGCTTATAACTTTTTGCACGATTTAGGGATTGATTCCACCATTCACATCAATAGCTTGGGCACGACTGAGGATCGCCAGCATTATCTGGTAGAATTGGTCGGTTATCTGCGTTCTAAACGCGGTTATCTCTGCGAGGATTGTAAAAAGCGGATTACCAAGAATCCTTTACGAGTATTAGATTGTAAAAATGAGTCATGCCGGCCTGTGATTGAAGAAGCTCCGCAGATTATCGATTGGCTGTCTGAAGATTCAAAGAATTATTTCATGAAAGTTTTGGAGTATCTGGATGCCATGAGTGTTCCTTATTCTCTTAAATCCACCCTGGTCCGGGGCCTGGACTATTATACCGAGACAGTTTTTGAGATTTACGAGGATAATCAGGAAGAGGGCCAACAAAGTGCTTTGGGCGGTGGTGGCCGTTATGATAATTTGGTGACAGAATTGGGAGGCCAACCAACACCTGCCTGTGGTTTTGGCCTGGGTTTGGAAAGAGTGGTGAATAGTTTGCGTCATCGGGCCGAGACCAGTGGAGAAAAAACAGCAAATCAGGAAACGGCAATTTTCTTTGCTCAGCTGGGTGAACAAGCTCGGAAACAGGGCCTGCGTTTGATTGAAGAATTGCGCCGCTCCGGAGTAAAGGTGGCTCATAATTTAGGGAAGACCGCTTTGAAAGCCCAGTTGGAGATGGCGGATAAGATTAAGGCTAAATATACCCTGATAATTGGTCAGAAAGAAGTTCAGGACGGGACGATAATCATCCGAGATATGGAATCAGGGATTCAGGAAATTGTGGATCAAAAAAAGTTAAAATCTGTTCTCTTAAAACGTTTGGAAAGCGTTAAGGAATAGTTTTTTGACAAAAGGGATTTTTTTCTGTAAAATATCCCCATAATTAATCAACCTAATACACCTGAGGAGGTGAACAATGTGTCTGAGATAAAAAGAAGGAAAGGCGAGTCGTTTGAGGCCTATATGCGGCGGATCAAACGACGCTGGCAACAGTCCGGCAAGCTATTGCAGGCGAGAAAGGTGCAGTTTTTTAATCCGAATGAAAGTAAGAATGTTACGCGGAAAAATACTGTTAAACGTTTGCAGATGGTGAGTAAGTTAAATTACTTACGGAAGACTGGCAAGTTGCCCAAAGAAGACAAACTAATGACCAGATAACAAGAAAATATGTCTTTACGCGCAGATATCCAGCAAGCGCAGACAAGTGCTTTGCGGGAAGGGGCCGAAGAAAAATTAGGTATGTTGCGCGTCTTGTGGTCAGCAATTCGCAATCAAGAGATAGAAAAAAAGGCGGAATTGACTGATGAAGAAGTGGTAGACGTTGTGAAACGACAGGTCAAACAGCTCAAGGACGCCCTGGTAGATTTTCAGAGAGGCAGTCGTCAGGATCTAGTGGAAAAAACAAATCACGAGCTAGAAATTCTGTCCCAGTATACTCCCCAGCAGATGTCCTTAGAAGAAATCGGTAAAGTAGTAGATCAAGTGTTAGCCGGAGAAATAGAAAACAAGGATGTGGGGAAGGTAATGGGAAAAGTGATGTCTTTGGTTAAGGGTCGCGCTGATGGCAACCAAGTAAGAGATGTTGTTAGCCAGCGACTGGCCGAAAAAAAATAATTTTTGAGTCCTGGGTTTCATGCTTCCTCGGATTCTAAAAATAAAAATAAATAAAAAAACTACCGCGAAATGGGGGAGTGTCTTATTCGTGGTAGTTTTTTGTTTATTCGCCATGGTCGAACCAAGTTGGGCCCAGGCTGATGATAGTTTGGGAATTAACCGTTTTGGTCAGACCACGTTTTTGAGTGGCACTGATATACGTTTAATCATTGCCCAGGTGATTCGGGTGGTGTTGAGTTTGTTGGGCACGATTGCCTTGGTTTTGGTAATTTATGCGGGTTTCACCATCATGACCTCTCAGGGTAATGAAGAGAAAGTGGCGCAAGGGAAGAAAATTTTGATTAATGCTGTCATTGGTTTGGTGATAATCCTTAGCGCATTGGCGATCGTCCAGTTTATTATTAATTCGCTCTTAAAGGCCACGGGTTATCAGGGTGGTGATGTGGCGGGCAAACCCAAAGTGGAATTGTTTGCCGGGAGTGGGGCTTTGGGCAAAATTATCAAAGATCATTATCCGGCCCGTAATCAAACTGGTGTGCCACGTAACACCAAGATTACTATCACTTTCGCCGAGCCCATAGCGCCGGCCTCAATGATTAGTAATGATAACAATACTTGTTGGAAGGTTGATAAGACTGGTCCGACGAGTGAATGTGAAAAAGATGCCAACGGGGAAATCAAGGATCCATATTATGGTGATTGTGTCATGCCAGCTGATCCGACCACTTTTGATTGGCAAACACATTGTGATCATTTGCGTTTAGATAATGTCCAAATTTATCGTTCGGCTGATGAAAAATCTGAACCGGTCCCGGCCGCGGCCATGGCTTCTTATGAGAATGGCAAAGTTTTCACTTTCGTCTTCCGCCCCTTTGAGTTTTTAGGCAATGACACTGAAGATGTCTGGTATTCAGTCAAACTGACTAATAAGATTACTAAGATAAATGGTGAGGGCGCTTTTGATAAACAACATTATAAGTATTATCTTTGGGAATTCCAGACTGGTACCATCTTTGATTTTGAGCCGCCCCATGTTGTTGGGGTCTATCCGCAGTATCCCCCTGATGACAAGGTGGCGCGTAACACGATTATTCAGGTCGTTTTTAGCGAACCAATGGATCCATTGACCACCCAAGGGCAATTGAACAAGAATTCTGACTTCACTAATCTGTTATTCAGTTCGTCAGCTTGGAATGGTTCTTGGCAAGTGTCTAATGGTTATACAGTGACGGAATTTGTTTCTACAGAAAGTTGCGGGCAAAACAGTTGTGGAGAAGAAATGTATTGTCTTACTTTAGAATGTCCGGCTCAGGATAAATCCTGTTTTAATGACTTTTTTGCTCTAATCCGTACCGGCGAACCTTTGCCCCAGGGAGAAAAATTTGAGGCCATTCCTTTCAGCGGGGTAATGGACTTGGCCGGCAATGCCTTGGATGGTGATGACAATGGTTTGTTCGCTGGTAAACCAGCTATGCCTGGTGACCAGCATAATATTGGTTTTACCGATAAAATAGACGAAGTGGCCCAGGGAAAGGCGGAAATTTATAAAGGTGGAGAAGGTAAATACGCAGTGGCAGCTGATAACTATGGTTGGCCATTCCGCATTTTTAATACTATTGATCGTAGCGCTCCTTATGTGGAAAAAGTAGTTCCAGGACTGGATAAGGATATGGTGGGGAAACAAGCAGATGTGTTAATAGATTTCAGTAAGCGCTTGTGGTCTAAAACTTTGGCTGATATCAGTTTGGAGGAATATCCGGAATTAACTGATCCCGAAGGACAGCCTATTGATTTCTTTTACAAGATAATGGGGAAACTGAATACGGAGAATAATGAAAATCTGAAGACCCAGGTACAGATTTTACATCGAGAATTTGGCCCGAATGATTTGACAGCTTATTATTTCCCGGCAATTCCGAGTACGGTCAAATCGCTTAATCAGAATTGTTTATACCCCGGACGGGGGCCAGTCATTAAAGAAAAAAGTGAAAGAGGGCAGTCGCCCTTGTGCCAAGTGGGAGAAGTGGATGAATGGGGTGTACCTAAGGCCGAAACCGTAAAAAATTGTGTCTTAGTGACCACGGCTAGTGACAAAGATACAGGTTGTGTTCAGACCACTGGTTCTTTGGGGCCAGATGGAAAGACTTTAGATCAGCAAGCCTTATTGAAAAGTGACTTGTCGGCTTGTTTTCAGACCATGGAAAAAGAAAGTGGCAACTAATATATGAAGAAAGGCCAGAGAAAATTTTTATTCCTTTGCTTGATAGTTTTTTCAGCTTTGTTTTTGCTGGGTGGCCTGACGACTTTAGTTAGCGCCCAGACTAATGATTTGAATTTTGGTCTGCAGCCGGTGGCGAAAACTGGTTTGTCCGGTACTGATATTCGGGTAATAATCGCCCAAATCATCCGTGCGGTTTTAGGTTTGTTGGGAATAATCGCCCTCGGGATCGTGATTTATGGCGGTTGGATGTACATGACGGCCGCTGGCAATGAAGATAAGGTGGCCACAGCCAAAAAGATTTTAGTGAATGGGCTCATCGGTTTGGTGATTATTTTAAGTTCTTTCGCGATTGTCCAGTTTGTCCTTAACAAACTGGCTGAAGCCACTGGCTATGGCGGTTCGGCCGGCAGCGAAGGTGAGGCTGACCCCATTCCTGGCTGGCCAGATTTTTGTCAGAAAGTTCCTGATCATCCCTCTTGTTGTCCAAATGAATTTTTTGTAAAAAGCATTACACCGGTTTCTAGCAATACCGGCATGAATAATATCGGCATTCGCGTTTTGTTCAACAAGCCTTTGGCCGAACAATATACCGCGGATGATGTTTTTGATGTTTTTTCTCAAGGAGAGATTACTAATCAGTTTGACTATGTATTCTTCAAAGATATCGCCGGTAAAATTAACGGAGTAGATGCGTTGTATAAATCCGGCCAATCGGTTTGTCCGGATGATGAGGGGCCAGTTCCTTGTTTGGAGTATGGGAATTACAAAGTAAAAGTGCGGGGCGATTTGAAGAGTGCTGATGGCCAGCAAGTGGCGGAAACAACCAAGTGTGGTTCCTATCCTCTAGAAGCGGGTTTTTCAGTCAAGGCCGATTCTTTGAACGCTTTAAATTTTACTGGTAACAAGGACGCGATCAGTGCTGGCCTTAATCCGATCAGTCAAAGTGCCCTGACTTTAGAAGCCTGGGTTTATCCGACAGTTAAGAACACTGGTTATATTTTTGGAGTTGGTTCCACCGAATACTATCTGCGGATTTTAGATAACAATGATTTGCATTTTCGTCTGGGGACATCCACTCCGGCGCTTGGTGGCGGTCTAAATTATTTTTTCTGTGATGCACGGACGCCAAAAGATTCAGTTTCATTGAACAAGTGGAATCATATTGTTGCTACTTATGACCCAACCTTACCGGCCAAGCGTCAAAAAATTTATATTGACGGGGTTTTACAAGGGGAGACATATCCAGGAAAGGATTATGACGGTTGCGTAGATTATGGTCTTTATAAATATAATTTAACCTTGGGGGCGATTAAAGTTGGGAAAGATACTACCAACCCCTGGAAAGGATATTTGAGTTCATTGTGTCTTTACAATGAACCCCTTACGCCTGAACAGATAAAAGCGCATTATAATCAGGGTCCAGGTAAAGAATGTGTACCGGCCGGCACCAAGAGTTTAAAGGGGGGGTGGTTGTTGAACGAAGGGCAGGGGACATTAACTAAAGATTTTTCTGGAAACAATCAGAATGGCCAGATTGCCGGGGCGGCTTGGATTACCTTGAATAAGGATGGTTCGATTTTGGACAAGGTGATAGACAAACAACCTCCCCAAGTTTCGGATTTATTAATCAAGGGGCCAGAAGATGATGATGGGACTTTGTTATATAACAAGGGCTATACTTTAGAGAATCAAATTACTGATGATCATGGTCTTGGCTATACCTATCTCAAATTGGAGAAGATGATTGACGCCAATCAAAAGGAAACCATTCTTGATTATTATCATGGTCCGGCAGTTACCCGTCCCGGCGGTTCGGATGTGCCAGCTGAAAATCCTTTTGCCTTTTTATATCCTTTCAAGACGCCAACCAGTACGCCCGGGAACAAGATCCAGCACTATGTGGCGACTTTAGAAGTCTGGGACATTGATCATAACCGGACAATAGTAAACACGGCATTTTCTCTGGGTGAATATAATCCGGATGGCTCTTGCCAGTATGATTGGGAATGTGAATCAGGTGATTGTCAGAACGGTGTCTGTGTTCTTCGCCCCAAGATTATAGATGCTTATCCGCTTTCCGGAGCAGCGGGGAATTATGTTACCTTGGTGGGTAAGTATTTTGGCACTAAGATTGGTAAGGTGGAATTTGCTCAGGATACTAATAAAGATGGGGAATATGATGAAAAAGATAACTGGGTGGCGGCCGTAGTTGTCAAATGTGAAAACGAAATCAGCTGGCACAACACCTATGTTATTGTATCAGTGCCAGAGGATGTTTCCCTGCCTTTGGAGTCAACCAGCAGTTTGCGCTTGACTCGGGGAGATGCGAATGAAAAAGGCGAAGATGCGGCTGGTAATCCGTTGTGGGATACCACCACTAATGAGGTTGGCCCTAAGCCGGGTAAGAATAGTGGTTTGTTTATCAAAACTACAGAAAAACTTCCTGGACTTTGCGCGGTGCGTGCCCAGGTGGCCAGCCCTGACGATCCGACGATAATCATGGAAGTGACCAAGGCTGTTCCGCAAACTCCGGTTAAAGGATATGGTGATAGTTTGGGGGTGTCGGCAGATAATAAGACAGTGCGTTTCGGGGGTGTAATTGATCCGAAGACCGGAAAAATGAGTGGAGGAGTGCAAGCCCCTTTCAATAACTCTACTTGGACAGCGAAAAAATTTGATTCAGAAATTCCCGCAAATTTGGCAGCTGGGACTATGGCCGTTTATGTGACCGTGAACGGCCAGCCAAGTAATGGCGTCCCGTTTACGGTTTTGGGTGATAAAACAGGAATGAAGTATCCGAACATTTCTGAGGTGGATCCGGACAAGGTAACGCGAAAAAGTTTTGTCACCATTTATGGTACTGATTTTGGCTCAGAAAAAGGCTTGGCCATGATCGGGGTGGATAAGGGAAAATTGTCCGCTTGTTTAGGAAAAAATTTAATTGATCCAGACAATGATGGTAAGATAGATTGCTATCATTTGAATTTGACAGATTTACCGGATTTTTGCGGAGAAACTTGGCAAGATCAGCAAATTATTGCCTTGGTTACAGAAGACATACCCAACAGTAGTTATTACCTGGGTGTCCGTGATTTTTATGGGTATCAGACTATTTTTGAAGATGGAAAATTGGAAGTAATCGATGGCAATCCTTTGCCTAGCATTTGTTTATTGAATCCCAATCAGGGTCAGGCTCCATTACCCAAGGGATCTTTCCTGTCTTTGGCTGGTATTAATTTTGCTCCTTTACCTGGTCAGAATAATTCTCAGGTGTATTTTTGGCGAGATGGGGCGAGTAATAATAGTCTGGCTGGTTGGCTGAAGCGAGAGATTGTGGTAGATAATGATGCTTTGCCGGGAATGGGTATCGGAGAAATGGATGTAGCTGGCAATCATTTGAAGACAGATATCCCCATTGATGAAAACGATGGCAAGAGTATGAAGACGGGTTCAATTAAAGTTTGGGCCAATGGTCAGACTGGCAACAGTGTTAAATATACGGTAATTGCTTGCCAGGAAGCGAGTGAGAAAGAAAAAAAGAGTTTGGAAACCGAATTGAATTTAGCTTGTTGTGAGAGCGCGGGAATAGACCAGGGGCAATGGAAGACCCAGGCTCTGATGTGTGCCGGGGATTCGCGTACAGGTGGTTATGTGTGGCGGTTTACCACGGGACAGATCAAAGATTGGCCCTATGTTTTAGAAACCTGTAACGAAGTGGATTGGGATAATCCCGGTGTTAGTGTTGATTATCCTTCGCCTGTCCCTTCCACTATTTGGTCGCGCGGTCGCGAGGCTTGTTTGAATTCACAAGTGGCTGTTCGTTTCAGTACCACTATGGCCGTGGGTAGTTTTACTGACAAAACAGTGAAGATGTTTAAGTGCGCCCAGGGAGAAGGGGAACAAAATCCTAATTGTAATGATAAAAAGATAAGTGTGCCTTTGCTTTGGGAGTATAAAGAAGCGGGGCAGGTACTAGAATTGAACGGCTTTAGTCTGGAACCTTTTACCTGGTATCGGGTGGAGTTGGGCAAGGATATTTATTCGCAAGTAAAATTTGAAAGTTACGGAGAGACCGAAATCAAGACTGGTCTGCCTCTTGTTTCGACTAAATCTTGCGGCGCGGGTACTGCCTATTGTTTTGAATTCAAAACTGGAAATGAGAATTGTATTTTGAAAGCAGCTGGGATCATCCCCGAGTCTTACACTGTTCATTTATTAGGCTTAATTTTGAATCCGGGCTGGCCTGTAGCTAAAAATATCCCCCTTTATTACTATGTTTGGGGCCGGGGAGAACAAGAATGTTCAGTAATCAATGTTGACGGTCTGGGTTGGCAATGGGAAGCGACAGATTCTAACAAGGCAGCGGCCGCCAAGGCTCCGCTTCTACCCAAGTATTCGGATACGCGGGCCACAGTAACAGCCAAGGCCGAAACCATAGACAAACCTGTTTTCATTACTGCCAGTGTTGATGAGCTCTTAGGCATCTTTATTATGCCTAAGCTGGATATTTTGAAAGAAATAAACGGCCAGAAGCCGATTGTTGTCAATTCTCCGGAAACTATTTTCAAGATTGCGCATATTCCTGAGGAAGATTATGTCGGAGGCGAAAACTATGCGATTGAGATTGGGGCCGCGATCACAGATCTGGATCCTTTGACCGATCCAGGGTTTTATGAAATAAAGGCTGACCCGAATCAAAAAGAAGTTGATGCTTGGGTGATCAACCGTTATTTGTATGAGAAACCCGGAATAGTAAAGTTTTATACTGAAGAAACTTATTTTCCAGACAAGAAGAGGGAAAGGAAATACCATTATCAGGATCTTTTTTCTGGTTTAGAAATCAGCTACACCCAGGCCTATAAGCCAGAATTACCTGGGGCCTGGCTGGAATATCAGGCACGGATAGAGAAGAAAAATGGGAAATTGAGTTTTAGTTTGAACGGAAATAAAACTGGGGCTGTTGGCCAACCTTCGTTTAAAAATCCTGCGCCTGTATTTAGTGGTGAAGTCGGCATCGGTGGTTCGACTAATGATATACCCGGAGGAGCGCCATTATTTGGCGAGGTAAATCGTTTTATCATTCAGAAAGCCGGACAAAATATTAAAGAAAAGATGACAGCGACCAGCACTTTGAGTATCATTCTTTCTGCTCCGCAAGTAGAGGAAAGCTGGCCGAACTGTATTGAGGCTTGTATAAGTAGTTTGATCGGTGCTCGATTTGATCGACCAATGTACCAGCCTAGTTATGGTGAAGCTGGTGCTATTGAAGTCCGTCGTTGTGGTGATGAATCTTGTCAGGCGTTTGTTGATGCTGGGACAGATTGGGAGGCAGATTTACAGGCTTCTAGTGAAACAATTTTGCGTTTGAAACCCAAACTTGATTCTTATCTTCTAGAACCGAACAGTTGGTATCTGGTGACGATCAAGGGAGGAAACAATAACGATGGCAAATTGGTGAGATCCTTGGGAAGTTTTGATGCGAAAGACCCGGCCTTTGCCGCGGGCAAGCCATTGGAAAAAGATTTTCAATGGAAGTTCCGCACTAAGAATGACGCTTCTCCGTGCGCGGTAGATAGTGTGAAAGTATCCCCGGATCCGTTTTTAGCCGTACGCATCGGTGAGAAAAACAAATATTTGGCCGTGCCTCACAGCCAGCCTGATCAATGTAGTTCGGTTGGTCAAGAATTGAATCCTTGGTGGTATGGTTGGGACTGGCAGGGCGGGAAAGACATAGAAGATCCAACTAAACAGGTGGCAGTGATCAGTGATTTTGCTTCTTATCCAGTCAACAATCCAGCTTGTGGTAGTCTATGCACATTGGCCGGGAGTGATATAGCCAACGATCCTGGAAACGACCAGGAGAGATTGTGTGGTAATGGTGTGCTGGATGCTGGCGAAGATTGTGATTTGACTGCCCAGGTGGATAGTCAGGGAAATAATGTGAATGAGCAAGCTGGAAAGACCTGCACTTTGAATTGTTTGCGTCCAGGGAACACGGTGATAAACGGCTGCGGTGATGGTGTGGTTAATCCTAATTTAGGGGAAGAATGCGACCCTAAGGTAGATAGTTTTTGTACTACCAAATGTACTTGGGTTGGTTCTGGTCCAGCCAAGCCAGAAGATCCGGCCGCTCCATTTTGTGGTAGTGGCACTAAGACTTCTGGCGAAGAATGCGATCTGAATGATCCGGCTACGGCCTTGGGATGTTCAGCTTCTTGTCTGCACGCTGGAACTCCTTTGAGTCAAATCTGGTGTGACACTTACGGTGATATTGTACAGATCAGTGGACAAAAAGCGAAAGATACAGCCGAATGCAAACAGGCTATCAGTGTCTGCGGAAATAAAATTTTAGAATCTGGCGAGGAATGCGAAGTAATGGGTGAAAGCATTTTACGAGTGCAAGGCGGGGAGAAGGGAACAGCCGAATTATTCCTTGAGCCAAAAAAAGCTAATGATTATTGTAGTAAACAATGTTTGTTAGTTAATCTTTGTGATTTAGAAAGCAATACTCTCAAGGATTTTGGCCTTAAGTGCCAGGTAGGGGGAGAGGGATGCAATCCGGATTGTACTTGGGCTGGTTCTAGTTTAATCTACTCTAAACCTTCTCTTTGTGGTGACGAAGAGGTAGGCATTGGTGAATATGCTGCTTGTGAGACTGATTATCCGACTCCGGCTGGTTGGCAGTCATTGGGGCAGAATCCAGTTCAATTAGCGACAGCTATTGGTCAAGGGACAGTTGACGAAGTTACTAAAAAACAGAAAACAGAGATCAAGGCCACGGTAATAGCTTTCCGAGACGCGGCGAACAAGAAGTTTTCTCTAAATCCTGGTCAACAAAAGACAGGAATTGGTGAGTATAATTTACAATGCGGTTACACGGAAAATTCCCCTTATCCTGAAGCTGGTTCTCTTAACGATTGCCCAACTGAGGTAAATGAAGATAAGGTAAAATGGGGCGTAGCGAATAACTCCTGTTGCTATGAGCGTCCTCAGCGACAGGCAGAGTTCCCGGTCCATAATCAGGGGGTGGCTGATCAGACCGAACCCGTGTGTCGCAATACTTATATCAAGGCGGATTTTGATCAGGAAATCGATCCGGCTTCGATTAAAGGAGATGTGGTGGTAGCCTTGGGTTATGCGGATGAAAATTATGATTGTGAGAAAAATGAACAGACCACGGTCACGGATTTGGTCAAGCAAGCCCTCGCCTTGAATTCGGAAGCACCATCCAAAGGTTTCTGGCAAAAGCTTTGGGGTTGGGTTGGCCACTTTTTTGCTAGTTTATTTGGTCAGGAAGTGAAGGCGGATCAATTTGATTTGGCCGGTGCGGCGAAAGTTTGGTGCAGTGGAAAAGTACAAGTCGAATCAGCAGTGACTAATTTACAGGCTGATGGACAGGTGACCAGCACGGTTTCTTTATTCTTACAGGATTTGTTGCCCGCCAATACACCGGTAGCTATTTGGTTACGGGGTGGTAATAGCGGGTTGACCACAGTTTCCGGCATTGGCATTCGCAATCCGCACATTGATAGTTTGGATGACTCTTGGGTGTTTGTCACCAGTGACAAGATTTGCAAATTGACAGATGTAATGGTGGAGCCCGCAAGTTTTCTCTTTACTCTTCCAGAACAGAGCCAGACTTTTTTGGCGGCAGCTTTGAGTAGCAGTAATCAGCCAATTGTCCCCATTCCTGGACAGTATGCCTGGTCTTGGGACTGGCAGCCCCAGGCGAATGAGATTTTTGCCATTCCGGCAGTTGGTTCGCCAGCGGATAAACCAGTGACCAAGATTGCTTCCCGCAATGTAGAAGGAAAGATGGTGGGTGTGGCTAATGCCCTAATTACTGAAGATGTTGATATTAGTGAAGAGAATCAATTGGGCCAAACTTTTACTGGGTTGGTAGATTTACAGGCTGAGTTTTGCGAGAATCCTTGGCCTTCCCCGGCCAAGACCTACCCCTTCAAGGAAGGTCTCACTTATACTGAAATTAAAGAAGGTCTGGATAATACGAGTGGTTTTGACGCTTTGGGGAATTTTGATGGGTCAGCTTTGCCGACAGTCAACAGCGAATATTTGAATTTCAGTTTAAGTTATTGCGCGGATGCGGGCGTGAGCGGCGACAAGACCGACGATTTACCTTATTTGAAGCCAAAACTTTTCTTAGATTACGAACTGAAAAATAAAATTCCTCAACCCAGTTTTTGTCAGTATAAAGCAGATCAGGTCTGCCAGACTGAAGCGGATTGTCCATTAGCTTATAATGTACCATACAACAATCCGCCCCACATCTCTGGATTTATCGCTGGTTGTGAGACAGGGACATCAATGGCCGATTTGCAAACGAATAATTGCCAGACTTTTGTTTCACCCACGGGAAAATATTGTTATAAAAATAATTCGGCCAAACCCTATCCGCCTCAATATGGTTCTACTTATCGTTCTTGCGCCGTGGATCAGGACTGTGAAGTAGGAATAGGCGAGATTTGTAAAGATTTGTTGCCGATCTGGAAAGTGCCGGGAAGCCAGGCTTGTGCTCAGGCCGCTGATGTAGTGGAGACGGAATTTGTTGACGCGATTGCGGAAGACAAAGTTTTGAAACGGTTCTTATTCTTTAATGATTTGAACGATGATGTTATCGGTCTCCAGGTCTTTACTAACGAAAAGCATTTTTCTCCAGCGGATTGGTATAACAAAGGCAAGAGCGAGGGGGGACAAGGCTTTACTGGGACGATCAAGGCAGTGGATGTCGGCGGTCGAGAGGCGGTAACGGATGGGGTAAGCTATTATGTGGCGGCTTTGAATGAAACCGCGGACAAGAAAAATATTTACTCTAATATTTACCAGCTCACCTTGAACGAGAATGCGCAAGCGAATACGCAAGAGGTTTTCAATCAACTGTTGTCTGGCCTGTCCTTCAATATCAATATCAGTGATTTTGGTTATTGCGGAAAAGATTTGGAAACTCCGGATTTTACTTATGTGAAAAAAATTTGTACCAGTGACTTGGATTGCTGGCAAGCCAAGGGATATGAGACGATAAAAGAAAGTCAGGGCAATTGCAAACACACCGGAGAACTTTGTGTGGCTGACTTGAATTGTCCTGGCTCTATTCTTTTGAAGGATATTCCTACTGATCAATATTTCTGTTATGCCCTGGACAATACCAAGGGGGGGAGCTGCCCCAATGGATTTGCGGAATGTAATAAGGATACAGACGCTACCTGCTTGCCCACTACAGATAAATATTCTGTTCCAGCCACTGCTCTTTTCTGTTATGGTGATGATGGAGCGAAAAAAGGGCAGTGCGCCAATGGGGTTTGTGGTGTTGGTGAGAAGTGTTTGCCTGATACTACCCTATCTGTTCCAGTTGATTATTTGAAGAATACTTGCGTGGTAACAGAGAACGCTCAATTACTAGAACATACTGCTCCAATCTGTGCTAACGCCCGTACTAAGATGAATCGCGATTGGCAACGGGTCGGAGACATCGCCAAAATCCAAGATACTTTTGCTAGTTATTTCGCCCAGAACAAAGCGTATCCGATCTTGGATTCCGGTACCTTTATCAAGAGCTACACTGTGTCTCGCTGGCCGTCTTGGGGGAAATTAGGAGCACAATTAGGATCCAGCTTGCCTTTGGAGGAAATCAATGATTGGCGAGGTTGTGATTCTCTGGCTGATCAACAAACCTGTTGGAAGCCGGCGGAACAAATATATTCTTGTCCAGCCAAATCTTTAGTTTATGAATATGAGGCGAAAAATAATGGTGCTTCCTATCTCCTTCACGGTCCTTTAGAATATTTCACTCCTGATTTACAGTTTGCCAAAGATTATGTTGACTTTGATTATTATTCCTTGGAACCCTGGTGTCTGCCCAATACTGAAGTAAGTCCTTTGCAGGAGAAATGCGGCAATGGCGTGATTAACGCCGGTGAGCAGTGTGAACCACCCAACAAAACCTATGTGAGCAACTACGGCCAAAAGACCGGTTGTGTGGCCGGGTATCTCTCCAGCCAATGGGACAAGAGCTGTAGTGAACATGAAGATGACCAGAAGTGTGGCTATTATCTTAACAAGAGCACGATAAAAGGCGGAACTACTTATTCTGATTCAGATACTGGCTTGTGTGCTTGGATGGGAAATCAGATCCGTGATGCTGAAATGTTGGATGCTGATTCCGATTCTTTGAATTATGTTTTTGGTTGTAGCCACAACGCTGAGTGCTTACAGTCGTCCCTGTACCTTAATCGGGCGCGGAATGGCAGTATTACCATTGATGGTAAAACCATTGCCGCTGATAAGCATGATATAAATAGTTGGCTAAGCAATAGTGCGAGCCGGATCAAGTGCGAGCCGGTAAGTAATTACTTTGATGTGGTTAAACCGGTAGCTTGTGAGCAGACTTGGGCTAATTGTCCGACTGGGCAGATCAGTAGTAAAACCTGTACAGCAACTTGTCAGTGGAGTTATGGTACTTGCCAATCGGCGACTAGTTGCGGTAATGGCAAAGTGGAAGGACAAGAAGTTTGCGATGATGGAGTATTGAACGGCTCTTATGGCCATTGTAATGATAAATGCACTGGTTCGGCTACGGCCAAGTGTGGTAATGGTTATATTGATTTTAATGAAGAAGGCAATCCTCTGGAAACCTGTGAGCAGGTGGATCAAGTACAAATCTCTTATCAACAGCCGCCAGCTAAGATTAAAGGGACAAGGTTGGCCTGTGATGCTTTTGTAGATTCTTTGCCGATAAATCAGCCAACACTTTTGAAATGGAGAGAAGGCTGTGCGCAATGGACCGGACATTGCGAGAAAGATCATCGTCTGGTTTGTAATCAAGACCAGGATTGCTGGGCAAGCACGAGCCAGCAGGTGATAAATCTGGATTGGTGGCAAGTGCAGGGATATTTTACTAACACTTGGACTCTGTATCCGCTCCAGAATTATGGTCCTTGTAAAAAAGATGCGCAATATGGCTCACAATATAATTTTCTTAAGCAAAATAGTTGTTCTTGGGACTGTCAGGCCAGTGGTGGTTATTGCGGGGATGGAGTAAAGGAAATTGGTCAGGAACAATGCGAAGATGGGAATCAAACTACTCAGGATGGTTGTAATAACCGTTGCCAGGTGGAAAATATCGCTTGTAAGCTGGTTGAGCCATTCTTTACTACCTCGACGGCCATGGGTTATCGGACGGATGTTTATTTGAACGATGGTATTGATTATAAAGATTTACTGGAAAAATTAGGGAAGTTAGCTCAACCTGATAAGCACGGCCCGTTGATCGCCGCTTGTAAAGCTAATGATAAAGGGCAGGGAACAGGCGATGCCATTTGTCGGGCCTATGGTTTAGAGTGTAATAAAGTGGAAGTGTTGGGAGCAAGTAAGATTGATTTTCAAGAAATAGTGTTTGATGTGGATAAATATCAGAAGAGTTGTGCCGCGGTTTTGTCTGAGACGATTTTTAATGACCAACCCTATCGAGCAGTTTGTGATGGGGTATATTTAGGGGCCGGGCCAAAGGAAAAAATAGAAAGCGAAGAAGTGAAATGCGGTGATGGTGTTGTCCAAAATGGTTCAGACGTCCCAGCCGACCAAAAAGAAGTTTGTGATTTAGGTAAAGATAAAAACGGACAGGTATGCCAACCGGCGTATGGTCAGGCTTGTTCTTATTGCTCAACAGACTGTAAAGAAGTCTTGTATGTTGATCCGGTTCAATACTGTGGTAATAACAAACTGGACTTTGTGGATTTGAATGGTGATGAAAAATATCCGCCAGAAGCACTAATTGATCCAGAAGAATATTTTTCTCAGCCATTAGACCAGCAGGAGATTTTATTGGAAGTTTGCGACGGCCAATCCGCCAAGACTTGGCAGGAAAATGATAAATGGAAGGGCACGATGATTGCCCAGGGTCAGGTTGACGCTTACTACAATACCAAACTCCAGTCAATAATGATGCAGGCCTATCAGAACAAAATCTATCATTTATTATTTCTTCTTCCCAACCCCTTGCCTTATGAGGAGGGTAAATATCTGTGTGCTGACAATTGCCAGAAATTAGTTGAAGATACGATAGTCTCTTGTGGTCTGGAGGATATTTACAAAAATAAAGGTGGCAACCCCGATGGCGTTGATTTGACTGTCAAATGGGCAAGTGTCACTGATCCGACTGCTTCTAAAATTGAGACTCAGGATATTGAGTTGGGGATTTGGTATGGCAATTCCCATTCTCAAGCCACGGATAGCCTGCCCATGATCATTGGCACTGTCCCTCATTATGAATTTCCTTTTAAAGGTGACAAGAAGGTCAATCTGCACAGTTTTTGTACAGCGGAAAATCCCAGTTGGAACTTGAAGGCTAGAGATTATTATTTGTTTGGCATTCCAGCGGTAATTGATGAGACGGTGGATAAGAATACTGATTTGATGTTGCCTTATAATGATAAGCATTTGGCCATTAGTAGCGTTGGCGGGAAGACTTTCTATAGTTATTCTCTGCTAACTTCTCCGGTTCTGTACCAGGGTCTGGCTAAGAACGACCAGGTTCGGACTGTGGTCCGCTGGTGGAAAAAGGATTTTGCTAGTGGTAAATACAATGGCTTCCGTTTGTTAGGCAACATGTTGACTACGGGAAATAACGGATCGTTTAATGCTTTGTTGCTTAATGGCAATAATAAGGTACAATACTGTGATCGACCGGATTACATGTCCGGAAATTTCCCGTTTTGCGGAGTCAGTAACGTGGCGGATTGGGGAGACCGAGTAACTTATCATGGCGATGTAGATTTTCCAGTGATTGCTGATCAGCCGTTCTCATATGAGTCTTTGTCCCTGGAATATTGTGAAGGCCAGTACGACCAGGATTGCCGTAAGATGTGGACACCGAACGGAGGAGTGGTAGTGCCGGGGGTAACTCTCTATGCTTATTATCTTACTAGTTTGAATCCGGCTACTTCTTTGCAATCGCTTTATGCGGATAACAAGACCGTAGATGTAGAAGTGTATTGGCCTTGGCCGAATGGAAGTTTGGAATTAGTAGATGGACTATGGAAAACCAATTCGAATAAATATACTAATCTGGCTTTTGGCCGACCAGGGGCAGAGTATTCTTTAGCCGCGGCTGATCCTTCGGCGAATCAAGACGCACAAGTCTGGTGGGTGTATACTGCTGCGATTACAGATAAAGGTGTGGTTTACCTGCGTGATGAAAATAAGATTTTGACAAATTCCAGTTTCATTTGGAAACAATTACCAGTTATTGATTCAGAGAGCCAATTGAACGAAGAAGGCGGGTGGACGCAAGTCTTTTCCCCTTAAAGTTTTGTCTTATGGAATTAAAAAAATTTGTTAATATCATCGTTCTTGCCCTTTTGTTACTCATCTTGATTACGGTATCAGTTTTTCTTTTTCGCGATTGGCGGGCGAGCCAGCGACCGGAGGAGGCGAAAGAGATCTCGGCGGAGGTGGATAATTCGGTGGATGGAGAAGAGAAAAAAAAAGATCAGCCTTTGCTCATGGTATATGACACCCTTCCAGACAATGATAAGGATAGTGACGGATTGACGGATGAGGAGGAACAAAAATTGGGTACAGACAAGGAAAAAGCGGACACGGATAATGATAATCTGTCGGACAAAATAGAAGTGGAACAAACCAAAACTGATCCGACGAAAGCGGACACGGATGGCGACGGTTATGGCGACGGTTTGGAGATTTTTTATGGTCATGATCCTTTGAAATAAATTATCTAATTTTAATCTTGCTTATGTTTGATGATCAGAATTTTAACAAATCAGCCGCTGGAGCAACGCCGCCTAGTAATCTTCCAGTAGGTGAGCCGGATGACATGTTTTCTGGTGTGGAAAAAGGAGAGACAGGGGAACCTGCAACCATGACTCCGATCGCCCCGGCAATGCCTTCGGCTTTGGACAATGGCCGCTTGCGGGCGAAGCCAACCTTGGAAACGGAGACAATGCCAAATCCTTCGGTTCCATCCGCTCCCAATCTGCCCTCAACTCCAGATTCGTCTGAACGCCCGGAAATGTATCCGGTAAAGGGACCAACCCTGACTCGAATTATCGTTACGGTCTTGGTAGTGCTTTTGGTCTTGGGGGGATTAGGTCTGGGAGGTTGGTGGTTGTACAATAATTACATGCTAGTTTCGGAACCCAACATTGAATCAACGACCAGTGTTGGGGAAGAGTCAGAAGTGACCAGCGGGGAAGAGGGAACAGAGGAAGTCATTCTACCTGGGGACGAGAACACAACCGGGACTGAAGCAATGGTTCCTTCCGCTGAAGATGTAGAAGGGGATATATTGGACGAAGAATTGTTGTTTGGTGAACCTTTGGATAAGGATGGGGATGGTCTAGATGATAGTTTTGAGAACGATTTAGGAACAGATCCAAACAATTGGGATACGGATGGGGATGGCTTAGGGGATCGAGATGAAGTATCAATTTGGAAAACTGATCCCTTAAATCCGGATACAGACGGGGATACTTATCTTGATGGGGCAGAAGTAAAAAATGGTTATAGCCCAACTGGTTCAGGAAAATTATTTGAGCCGCCGACCGAGGCCGGGGAGACAACCATGACCGAAACCACTACTTCTGCCACCACTTCAGGTTAGTTTGTCTTAATTAGCTTATGTTCTGGTCCAAAAAAGAAAAAGTAAAAAAAATAGATTCAAATAACATTACGGTCATGCCGGAGGCTTTTTATGGTGGTTTGGATCCAGTCGTACATTACCAAACTCCTGTCAAAGAAAAGCCAGCTATAAAAAAACCACTCAGACCAGAAATTGAAAAAAAGCCTTCAGGAAAACCTCTAGTAAAGAGTCAGACAAAGGGCGGGGGCCACTCTTTGGCCTCTGGGCGGGGAATAAAAATAATCGCAGGAGTCATTTTCTTTTTGATAGTGGTGGTAGCTATTTCTTGGTATTATGTGCGTCAAGCTCTTCCGGCTGTACCAGAAACAGCTAATGCAAACATAGATGTTAATTTGTCAGAAACTGGAACAGAGGAACCAATAGTACCGGAGATAACTAAAGAAGAAGAGGAAAAGTTAGTCCCGGTGACTGAAGAAGAAACTGTCACCTCTACCCCGCCTTCCTTAGTCTCACCTCTGGTTTTATCTTTTCCTCTGAAGGTTTTTACTAATAGCGCTGACGTGGATAATGATTTATTGACTGATTGGGAAGAAGAAATCTTGGGTACAGATAGTGGTTTGTGGGATAGTGATGGTGATGGGTATTATGATGGGCAGGAAATTTATAATCTTTATAATCCAAAGGGTTTTGCCCCGATTAAACTGATTGATTCCGGACTCGTGGCCGAGTATGTTAATCCCCGCTGGCAATATCGCTTATACTATCCAACGGCCTGGCAAGTCGGAGAAGTGGATACCGACAAACGGCAAGTGTTATTTAGTTCTCTTTCCGGCGATTATATAGAGGTCATGGTTTTTGAGAAGGATAGTTCCCTTTCTTTTACCGACTGGTTTGCCCAGCAAACTGTTGGCGAACAATATTCAGATTTGCAGCCGGGGATGAACCGTTTTCAAGAGCCTTGGCAAGGGCGAAAAGATGAATTGGTTGCCTATTTCCCCACGGCCGAACGGATTTTAGTGTTGGTTTATAACTCTCCAGAGGACGGCCAGCCGATTGCTTTTCGTCATCTGATGCAAATGATGATTCAGAGTTTTCGTCCAGCCAAGACTTTGGTGGAATTGCCACCCCAGGTGGTTATGCCAGTAGAAGGAAATGAGATCACTACCACCAGTGCTTCAACTACAATAGGGGAAGATGACGAGCTGGGGGACTGGTAGTATGACGGTAAACCTCTATCTTTCACGGCGCTCTTGGATATTAAAAGAAAAACAAATAGTCAAGGTTTTGTCTGCGGTTATGAATGGAGAGAAGAAAAGGGGGGCGATGAGTGTGCATCTGGTAGGAGTAGAGAAGATGCGTAAATTGAATGCTGCCTATCGTGGTCAGGATAGAGTGACAGATGTGCTTTCTTTTCCTACCGAAGACCCAAGAGAAGGAGAAGAAAGAGATTGGGGAGACATCTTTCTTTGCCCGGTGCGAATAAAGTCTCAGGCCAAGGAATGGGGAGAAACCGAGAAAAAAGAAGCTGGAAGGATGTTAGTACACGGGGCCCTGCATTTGCTAGGATATGAGCACAGGACAAGCAAGGAAAAAGAAAAGATGTTTAATAAACAAGAGAGGTATTTAGAAAAGTTGATATGAATCTGAAACGTTTTTGGCAGAGTCTGGGTTATGCGGCGCGGGGGATAGCGACCGTTTTTAGACAAGAACAAAATTTTCGGATTCAGGTGATCATGACGGTCATGATATTGTTTCTGACCTGGTTTTTTTCTTTAACTAAGGCGGAAACAATTGTCATTATCATTTTGGTAATGTTGGTTTTAATTTTGGAATTGTTGAATACCGTAGTGGAAAAGTTCGTGGATTTATTAAAACCCCGCTTGACCTATCAAGTGGAAGTAATAAAAGACATGATGGCCGCGGCCGTATTTTTGGCTTCAATTGGTTCTTTGATTGTCGGCTTGGTTATTTTTTGGCCGCACTTGGTTGATTTAGCTCGACTTTTTCTGTAATATGGTGATATAAAGGCAATTATGTTAGGAAAGAAACCACAGTCCAGATTGATTACCGGATTAGACATTGGCTCCACCGCCATCCGTTTGGTAGTGGGAAAACAGCAGATGGGAGTAAATAATCGGTCAGATTTGCAGATTGTTGGCTTGGTAGAAGTGCCTTCAGAAGGAGTGCATAAGGGGGTGGTGACCAGTATTGAGGAGGCAGTATCTAGTATTTCCAGCGGTTTAGAGAAAATTGAACGTCTCATTGGAATTCCCGTAGAGCATGCTTGGGTCGGTATTTCCGGTCCCCATATCCGTTCTCAAGAAAGTAAAGGGGTGGTGGCGGTAGCGAAGCCGGACGGAGAAATCGGCCATGAAGACATGGAGCGAGCCATTGAGGCCTCTCGGGCCATTGCCACTCCTTTGAATTATGAAGTTTTGCATGTCATTCCCCGTCGTTACGCTGTTGACGGCCAGACCGGGATAAAAGATCCGGCTGGAATGACTGGGATTAGATTAGAAGTTGATACACAGATCATTCAGGGGTCCAGTTCGCATATTAATAATCAAACCCGATCCATATACCGCACGGGCATAGATATTGATGATTTGGTGCTGGGTATTCTGGCCGTAGGCGAAGCCGTAGTTACGCCACGTCAAAAAGAATTGGGGGTAGGGGTAGTGAATATTGGTGGTTCAACCACGAGTCTGGTTGTTTATGAAGAGGGAGAAATCATCCAGGTAGCAGTTTTGCCGCTCGGGTCCGAACATGTGACCAATGATTTAGCTATTGGTTTGAAGAGTCCGATTGAGGTAGCCGAAAGAGTAAAAATAGAATTTGGCGATTGTGTGACCACGGGTTTGTCCCGTAAGGAAAAAATAGATTTGTTGAGTGTGGGAGCGGGGACAAGCGAAGAAGTGGAAAAGAAGTACATCGCCGAAATAGTTGGGGCACGTTTGGAGGAAATTTTAGAAAAGATTGATCAAGAACTGGGGAAAGTCGGTCGTCGGCGTCTTTTGCCAGCTGGTATGGTTTATACTGGCGGGGGGGCAAAGATTTCCGGATTAGTGGAATTATCAAAGGAAGTTTTGGGCTTGCCAGCCTCATTAGGATATCCTTTGGGTTTACAAGGAATGAGTGATAGGGTGTCTGATCTTTCTTTTACTACGGCTGTTGGATTGGTAAAATGGGGAGGGCAAATTCAACCGGATGGTAGGCACGGACACGGGTCCAGTTTTAAAGGAATGGAGAGAGCCTCGCGTCAAGTACGTCAGTGGTTTAAATCCTTGGTGCCATAAAAAGAGTCAGACCTGATAATAAAAGTCTCTGGTTAATACCAGGGTTTTTTATATTTGACAAATCCCAATCAACTTGATATCTTACTCTGTCCTCTACACATAGTATTTAGAAACACAGACGATAACCAGCAAGAGGAGGAAAGGCAATGAAAACGTTCTTTCAGTTGATTGCAGATGAAGCAGCACTGTCCTGGATCACTACCCAGGCCAACAAGCCTGAAGCCGAAGCCCAGGCCATTGTCCAGGGTTGGCGCCAGCAGGCTCGCCAGATGGGTATCCCGGATTCGGTCTGTCTCCACGCCATGGTTCAGGCAGGGTGTACCTTCAAGGAGGACATCCCTCAACTGGGCCCGACCTGGGAAGACTTCCAGTACCTCCAGAACTGGGATTTCCCTGACCCGCCCACGGAGAACTCCCTCGTTTCCTGGATTCCCAGGCCCTTGCTTGGAAGTACCAGCCAGGACGTGAACCAGCAGAAGGTTCTCATCCAGGAGTTCAAGGCCAACACTGGCCTGCCTCCCCGGTACGAGCTGTCCTTCGGCTCGGTCAACCATCTGGCCGGGATGTCTCTGGCCCACTTCCAGGCTACCGATAAGGACCCCTTCTACGGTCTGGTCGTCCGGACCGACACTTTCGGCTCCACTGGCTGCCGGCTCAGGCTGGGCTGGCTCCAGGGCCGCCTCGACTGCGACTGGCTCTGGGGTGACGAGGGGCATCCGGATATGGCGGTTTTCGTTTTGGGGGTGATTCGGTCCCTAGGACACTAGGACCCTCTGGTCCCTTTGTCCCTCCTGTCACCTGGTTCGGCCCTCGGATGTCGTGATCTTGCCAACGCTGGCAAACACGATGTCCGGGGGCCTGTTGTTTTTTTGGGGAGACGAGAAGTGCTTGACATCAGGAAGGGAAAAAAGATAAACTATACTCACTGTAGTGTATTTTGTTTAATTGAATACATAATTTGTTCGATATATATGCCTCAAGTAAAACCCGCAGTTGAAACCTTTGCTAAAATAAAAGTAGTTGGTATTGGCGGCTCTGGTGGTTCGGCCGTGGACCGGATGGTTAAGTCAGGAATTAGAGGAGTGGATTTCGTGGCCATGAATACTGATGTTCAGGCTCTGCATCATAATAGTGCGGCTCACAAGCTTCATATTGGTAAGACAATTACTCGGGGTTTGGGTGCGGGTATGGATCCAGAACTTGGCAAACGCAGTGCCGAAGAAAGTCAGAATGAGATCCGAGAGATGCTGAAAGAAACAGATATGGTGTTTTTAACTTGCGGTTTGGGTGGTGGTACTGGTTCGGGAGCGAGCCCGATGATTGCCAGTATTGCTCGGGAGATGGGCGCATTGACTGTAGCGGTGGTGACCAAGCCATTTACTTTTGAAGGACCACAACGTAAGACAATCGCTGATCGAGCGCATGCTGAACTGGTTCGGAATGTGGATGCCATCATCACTATTCCTAATGATCGGGTCCTACAGATAATTGACAAGAAAACTTCGTTATTAGAAGCATTTAGAATAGTTGATGATGTCTTGCGACAAGGCGTTCAGGGGATTTCGGAGGTGATTACCGTTCCTGGGTTGATTAATGTTGATTTCGCAGATGTACGCACTACTATGCACGACACTGGTTCGGCCCTGATGGGTATTGGCATGGCCAGTGGCGAAAATCGGGCCGTGGAAGCGGCCAAGGCAGCCATCTCCAGTCCGCTATTGGAGATCTCCATTGATGGCGCTGAAGGCATCTTGTTCACTATCACTGGTGGTCAGAATCTGGGTATGCAGGAAGTGGCCGAAGCTGCTAAAATCATTACTAGTTCCGCTGATGATGATGCCAAAGTAATTTTTGGAGCAGTGATTGATGAGAATATGGGCGATGAGATTAGAATTACAGTGGTCGCAACCGGTTTTGACGGTCGAGAACGTCCGAGTAAAAATAGAGAAGAAGAAAGCCGCGGCTTTTTGGGTGGGTCACGTCATTTTTACAATGTAAACCGTAAGGAGGAAGATCGGACCGAAAAGAAAAAAGACGAAGTAGAAGAAAAAGCAGAGGTGGAGGAAGAACGTCCACGCCCAAGTTTTATCAGCCGAGTGGTGCAATCCACCGCACCCCTGGTTGAAGAAAAAACTATTGGACCATTGAAAAAGGCGGAAGAAAAGAAACCGAACACCTCGGAAGATGACGATCTGGAGATCCCGGCGTTTATCCGGCGAAAGATGGGCATGTAAAATTTAGTTAAAGAAATCCGGGATCTCCCGGATTTTTGCTGTTTTAAGGAGAAAATGATAAAATACTATTGTTTTCTCACTTATGAATTGTCCAGTTTGTCGGACCAAGGACACTAAAGTAATTGATTCGCGGGTCGCCCCGGATGGTTTAGTAGTGCGGCGGCGGCGGGAATGTCTGAAATGCGCTTACCGTTTTTCAACTCTGGAACAAGTGGAGCTCCTGGATATAATTGTAGTTAAGCGCGACGGTCGTCGGGAATCATATTCCCGGGGCAAAATCGAAAATGGTATCCGCCAGTCTCTGATCAAGCGGCCTTATACCCAAGAACGTTTTGATCGTTTAGTGGCCACGATTGAACGGGATATTCAACGCCGGAAGAAACGCGAGGTGACCAGTCAGGAGATCGGGGAAATTGTCATGAAACAGTTGCGGCGTTTCGACCAGGTTGCCTATATTCGTTTTGCTTCTATTTACCGGGCTTTTGCGGATGCGCAAAAGTTCCAGACCGAGGTCAAACTGTTAAAAAACAAAATATAAAACTATGTCAGAAGAAAAAAGTTCTCCCATCCCCGATGCCGAAATTCTGCGGGCGCAACGTAAGGGCGCACCGCCGGTTCCGCCGATAGAGAAGTCGGCAGAGAAAAAGGGCTATGATCTAAAGGAATTGGTAGAGATGAATGTACGCTGGTCTCAGGTGATCTATGAACAGAATAAAAAAATTAGTCGGCGGCTAACCGCGATGACCGTGGCTAGTTATTTACGTTTATTTATCTTTATCATCCCCTTGATTTTGGCTTTTATTTTTCTGCCGCCCATTTTTCATGATTTGATGGAGCAATATGCTAATATTTTTGGGACCAATGCCCAGGGACTGGATGTAAATGGTTTATTGAATAATATTGATCCTTCTCAAGTCGAGGGTTTTTTACAACAGTTAAACCGGTAGTCAGAGGGGGGACCTAAAAAGATAGAGTGAAATATGAATAAATTAACGAAAATCGTCTGCACCTTGGGACCATCTTCGGCCAGTCCAGATATTATCCAGAGGATGGTCAAGGGCGGCATGAACGTGGCCCGTCTTAATTTTTCTCATGGCACCCATGCCAGCCACGAACAGCTGATTAAAACAGTGCGAGCAGTGGCGGAAGCGGTTGGTGAACCAGTGGCCATTCTTCAAGATTTATCCGGACCTAAAATTCGTTTAGGGGAATTACCTCTGGCTGGCGTGGATATAAAAGAAAGGGAAGAAGTGGCTTTTGACTTGTCCGGTGAGACTTACAAAAAGGGAATGATCCCAATCGCTTTTCCGTCTCTGGCCAAGTTTTTGAAAAAAGGCGAGAGAATGCTTTTTGATGATGGACGGTTTGAGGTGAAAATAACCAAAATTACTGCTCAGAAAGTTACGGCCAAGGTGGTGGCCGGAGGCAAGCTTTTTTCTCATAAAGGTGTGAATGTGCCGGATTCGGGTCTGGATATTAAGGCGATCACTGAAAAAGATGAAAAAGACCTAGAATTTGGCGTCAAGAACGGTGTAGATTTGGTGGCCTTATCTTTTGTCCGCACGGCTGAAGATATTTTAGATTTGCGTTTTTTGATTAAGGAATACGAGAGAAAGTTACAACAAACAAATGTCCAGCCGATTCGGATCATTGCCAAGATTGAGAGACAGGAAGCAGTTAAAAATATCAAGGAGATTTTAGCGGTAGTGGATGGTATTATGATCGCCCGAGGGGATTTGGGGATTGAAATTCCGGCTCAAGAGGTGCCACTCATCCAAAAACAGCTGGTGGATATGGCTTTGGAAGCGGCTAAGCCAGTGATTGTTGCCACTCAGATGTTAGATTCCATGCAGTCCAGTTCTCGGCCGACTCGGGCGGAAGTTTCAGATGTGGCGAACGCAGTGATTGATCATACTGATGCGGTCATGCTGTCCAATGAGACAGCGACTGGAAAATATCCGGTCGAAGCCGTGGAGACTATGGCGAGGATAATCAGCCGGACAGAAGAATCAGTTTATGATGATCTCATTATTCATGATCCTAAAAATAAAAATAGTAAGGTTGATGCCGTCATCAGTCTAATGTCTCGTTCCCTGGCAGAGAAAATAAATGCCAAGGTGATTTTGGCGGCTTCTTTTTCCGGAGAAACCGGGCGCTTGATTAGCCGTTATCGGCCCGAATATCCCATTGTGGTGGCCACAAGTACAGATCGGGTCTGTCGTCAATTGAATCTTTCTTGGGGAATCGTCCCTTTTGTCTTGGAGCCGTGCCGCACGATTGAAGAATTGGTTGAGCGGTCTTTGTTGATTTTAAAAAAGAGGGGATTAGCGAAAATCGGCGATAATGTCATTGTGGTGGCTGGCGAACCAGTGGGCCAGGCCGGGCATGTTAATTTACTAGAAGTGCGAGAAGTACATTAGTGTTATCCACCAGATATCCCCGGGGAATTCGGGGGAAGAAAGCCATTCGTGTTATAATATGGTCTGTTTATGACTCCACGAAATGAAAAACAACAAAAAATGATTCTTTGGCTGAATGAGATCAGTATCAAAGACGTGCCTTTAGTGGGGGGAAAAAATGCTTCGCTGGGGGAAATGTATACTCGTCTGACGAAAAAGGGTATTATTGTGCCCAATGGTTTTGCTATTACGGCGAATGCCTATTGGCATTTTTTGCAGACTACGGGATTGGCGACAAAGATAAAACAGTCCGTCAAAGGTTTGGATACGAGCAATGTCCGCCAATTAGCAGTGGTGGGGAAACGCGTGCGACATTTGATTTTGGAGTCAAAATTACCTGAAGATTTGGAAGCGGAAATTATTTCTGCCTACGAAAGTCTATCTCGTCTGACGAAAAAAAAGAATGTCGCGGTAGCGGTGCGCTCCAGCGCGACTGCTGAAGATTTGCCCGGAGCGAGTTTTGCTGGTCAGCAAGAGACTTATCTCAATGTCAATGGTCGTGCCGCTTTATTGCTGGCTGTCAAAAAATGTATTGCCTCTTTGTTTACTGATCGGGCGATTTCCTATCGCGAGATAAAAGGTTTTGATCATTTGCAGGTTGCTCTTTCGGTGACTGTGCAAGAGATGGTTCGATCAGATGTGGGTGCCAGTGGAGTGATGTTTACTTTAGATACTGAATCTGGTTTTCCAGGGGTAGTGTTAATCAACGCTGCCTATGGATTGGGTGAATATGTAGTGAAGGGCCGGGTGACACCGGATCAATTTTTTGTGTTTAAGGCTGGATTAAAGAAGAATAAAAAAGCCATCATCAGCCGCATTTTGGGGAGTAAAGAAGTAAAATTACGATATGGCCGAAAACAAGGGACCACTCAGACCATAGTAACCAAGCGCGAGCGGGATCGTTTTGCTATTACTGACGATGAAGTTTTGCAATTAGCGCGTTGGGGTTTGATTATTGAAGATCATTATGGTTGTGCCCAAGATATTGAGTGGGCCAAGGACGGAGAAACCGGTAAACTATACATTGTCCAGGCGCGGCCCGAGACAGTCAAGGCTCAGGATAAACATCAGGTGGTAGAAAGTTATGAATTAAAGAAAAAGGGGAAAGAATTAGCCTCGGGCATCGCGATCGGACAAAAGATTGGGGCCGGGCGGGTACGAGTGATAGCTGACCCTAAAAATCTCAAGGATTTTAAAAAAGGTGAGGTGTTGGTGACGCGGATCACGGATCCGGATTGGGAGCCAATAATGAGAATTGCCGCTGCTATCATTACTGAACAGGGAGGTAAAACCAGCCATGCCGCCATTGTTTCGCGGGAATTGGGCGTGCCTTGCGTGGTGGGAGTGGCCGGAGCCAGAAAACTTTTAGCAACGGGTGAACCAGTGACTGTCTCTTGCGCGGAAGGAGAAGAGGGAAAGGTCTATAAGTCGGTCCTGCCTTTTGAGGTAAAGAAAACCACAATTAAGAATAGTCAGCCGACCCGCACTAAAATCATGATGAATGTCGGGGATCCAGACAATGCCTTTTCTCTTTCTTTTCTTCCCCATGATGGGGTGGGTTTGGCTCGCGAAGAGTTTATTTTTTCTAATTTTGTTCGTATCCATCCTCTGGCTCTTTTGAATTACACTACTTTGAAAGACAAGGGAGCGAAGAAACAAATTGCCCAATTGACTCGCGGTTACAAAAGAAAGGCTGATTATGGTGTAGATAAATTGGCCGAAGGTATTGGACGGATAGCCGCTGCTTTTTATCCGCACGAAGTGATTGTCCGGTTGTCAGATTTCAAAACCAATGAGTATGCTTCTCTGTTGGGCGGAAAAGAGTTTGAACCAAAGGAAGAAAACCCTATGTTGGGTTGGCGGGGAGCTAGCCGTTATTATTCCAAAGAATATAAACCAGGATTTAAATTAGAATGCGCCGCGATAAAGAAAGTACGCGAAGAATGGGGTTTGGATAATGTGATTGTCATGGTGCCTTTCTGTCGTACTCCGGAAGAAGGAGAAAAAGTTTTGGCGACAATGGCCGAATTCGGCTTGAAACGAGGAGAGAAAGGACTGCAAGTATATGTGATGTGTGAGATTCCTTCTAATGTGATTTTGGCCGATGAGTTTGCGCGGATATTTGATGGGTTCAGTATTGGCTCTAATGATTTGACGCAACTGACCTTGGGCGTGGATCGAGATTCCAGTCTGGTAAGTCATGTTTATAGCGAGAAGAATAAAGCGGTAGTGACTTTATTGCGCCAAGTGATTAGGACTGCTCATCAGCATGGTCGCAAGATCGGAATTTGCGGTCAGGCTCCGAGCGACTATCCAGAATTTGCGGAATTTTTGGTGCGAGAAGGAATAGACAGCCTCTCTCTTAATCCTGATACCGTAGTCAAAACTCGGGACCGCGTCGCTTATCTAGAAAAAACCTTGGGTAAAAAAGGTAAGAAGAATAGCCCTAAGTTTCTTGGTTTGTTAGCGGCTACTGGTCTGGCTTCAGCTCTACTGATTAGTCTGGCTGGTTGTAGCAATTTTTTAGGACCAATGGCCAAAGTAGATGTGGCGGATTGGTCTCCGGCTGCGGTGCGGGAGAAAATTACTGCCAGCGTGGCCGAACAAATGGCGGCCCAGACTTTTACTTTGAAAGAAGACAGTTTTGCCCATTTTTCCTTGGAATATCCCTATGGCTGGCAAGTAGAACACTGGGTGGGGGGAGTGACGATAAAAAATCCTTTAACAGGAGAATATCTGAGTGTGTTTAAACAATTGGTGGATCATCCGGTGGCTGTTGATCAGGAACAATCGGTGTTGGTTGATGGGGTGGCTGGTAAACAGTTTTACAGTCAAGTCGCTGAAGGACAGATCGCGGTGATTGAATTAGATTTACCAGACATGGTTTTAGAGATAAACAGTAATGTCAAGGATTGGAATACATTCTTATCTTCTTTCAAGTTTGCTACTTCGACTACTGGTTTGCCGGACAAAGCCGTGAATCATTGGGATGTGCGTGACAAGACTTTGTGTGTACCAATGATCACTTATGCTCGGGTAGATAATAAATCGGTTTGTACGGCTTTCCCCGCCCCCTGTGCGGTTCCAGACAATTGGCAAGTCTGCGATGCCAAAGATTTGTGATGATCAAAAAATAACAACCGGGATTAACCGGTTGTTTTGATTTTGGGGGGTGCGGAGCGAATCCGCAAGGAGAAAAAGGAGATGGGTTCTATTTGGCGTGAATGGCCACAACCAGGTAGTCGAAGTCGAGGTTTTCATCAACCCGCGAGTGCGGGTCAGCGGCGATGGCCTGGTTGGCCCAGAGGACCACCGATGCCTGTTGCGGATTCCGTCCGCCTCGAGCCCGGAAGCGGTGGGCATCTGAGTTGACGTTGACCTGGAAAGTCAACCTCCGATCACCGCGCATCACGTTCGTGTGGTTGCTGGCCGCTCTTTTGACGATGTTGGCCAGCTCTTCCTCATCCCCGAGGAACTGGGAGTAACGCGGATCTCCGGTCAGATGCCGGACTCCGGTATCAGCTACCCGAATGGCGGTTCTGGAATCAGCAATCCGTGGGGGATTTTTCAGCTCTACCCTTCTTCTCATTCTTTTCTCCTTCTATCAGACTGGCCCTCAACCATCATTGTGATAATCAAGGACACTAATATAGGTGACTTCGTATTCTGTATTTAGTGTTTTGTCAAGTATAAAAACAACCTGGTCCTAGCCAGGTTGATATTAGAAGGGGGTGTAGGGGGATGACCCTACAAGGAAAGACAAGAGGAAAAATGGAATGAGGAGAAAAGGCAGGAGGCCTTGAGCTAGTAGGCGTTGATGGAAACGATCTCCATCAGTGGACCACTGGCTCTTGACCCTAATACTTCCTGGCTGTAGATGACCACCCGGACTTCCCGGGCTGCCGGCTTGTGAAACTCCCGGGTAGAGGGGTCCCGGGCGTCTCGGTCGGTTTTAGCATAGAAGCCAGTGGTATCCGCGACCTTCACGATGAGTACGCCTTCCCGTGTCTGCTGACACGGGCTTTGCAGGATTCTCTCCACCAGGGCGGCGGGGCATCCTTCAAAGTGACTGAAACGTGTTGATGGTTTATGGCGTCTCTTGGCTGTGGGATGAATCCCGATCGATTCGTCGATGAGAAGGGGTACGTCTTCCGTTGGAAACAGACCATCATCTGCCATTTTCAACTCCGCTTGTCTGTGGATTGAGCATTCGGCCTTCGTCTTGAAGAACCAGACGCATCAATCGAACACGGAATTGATAGTAGCAGACTTGAGAGTTGTTGTCAACCGAGTATGGTTGACGGCCATTGATTTCTGTGGTAAAAATCAAATGTTTTGAAGTCGTTCGCCTAGTACTACAACAAGGAGGTAGAGGAATGGCGAAGCAAACAAGGAGAAAGGACCAGGCAGTGGTGGCAAGAAGGAAGAGGGTCAAGAAGAGGATTGCTGCCGAGAGTGGTGTGCCTATTGATTCCCTGTCGTGGGATCATGGGTATCTCCTGGACAAGAAGGGGGAAGTGGCGACAGACACGCCCTCGACCGTCCTTCCCAAGCCCGGAAGGAAGGCTGCCCTTCCAGAAAAGAAGGTGGAGAAGGCCAGACAGATGTCTGGGGCGAGTACTTGGATTGGGCAGCCCGGCCAGTCTCAGTGGAAGTGTGGATTCTGCGGCGAAAGCGGCAACTTCCCTGGGGAAGTTACTTGCTACAGTTGCAGGAGGGGGACGCCTCCGGCTAGTCCCACTCGCACTCGCGGCTGGTAGGACCCTGATGTCGGCGTGATGCCGTGGCTGTCCTTGACGGACATTCACAGTTTTGCTGGGCGTCGGGGATAGTCAAAAGCAGCTTCAAAGAGGCTGTTTTTGTTTTTGAAAAAATTTAGTATATGGAAGCTAATTAGAATGACGGAGAGGAAAAAGCGGTATTCAAAAGAATAAAGCGTAATATTCTCGAAAAATTATGTCTTAGGTGCACTGAGTTCAGAAGGTGAAAACTGAGTCACATTTTACATGAGAGAGGATTCTTTTGAATTTATAATGAATAGAGCGTATACTTAAGTTATAGTTATAATCAATATAGTATGGATGAAATTAATGACTTGAGAATAAAGGGAGAAAACGAAATAAAAGAAGGAGAAAAAATGGTTGCTGCGGGGAGGGAAAAGTTACAGAAAGTTGAAGAGTTAACTAAAGAAGCAAAGGCTGCACAGGGAAAATAGAATAACAAAAAACATCGCTATGAAAAGCGATGTTTTCTATGCGGACCGGACGGGACTCGAACCCGCAACTTCCGCCGTGACAGGGCGGTGCTCTAACCAGTTGAACTACCGGTCCAAAGAAGCAGAAAAAGTATAACACAAGAGGCGGACAGCCTCAAGAGTTATTTCGCTGCTTTCATCAATCTCTTCCGCTTGTTGCGGTCGCGTCTGATTTTAGCTTTCTCCCGTTCAATTTTCCGCAGATTGTTATTGAATTTTCGTCTACCCATAAAGGTTGGTTAATAGTAGACATTTTACGGTAAAGATAGTTTTTTGTCAAGAAAAAAGACCTCCATGATGTTCGGCTGTGACATAGGGGTGAAGGAGGGGGCACCCCGGCCAGCAACCGAACATTATAGAGGCCTTAGATTAACTGCCTCATCTTAGCATAAATAATTGTTTTTGTCAACCTGGTTTTTGTGGACAGGAAACAAACATCCCCAGAATCGGGGATGTTATGCTTATTTCATTAGTTTTACCAGCTCGGACATCACTTGCGGGTAATCGCGAGAGAGAGTGGCTAGGATTTTTCGGTCCACTTTTACTCCGGCTTTTTTACAGGCACCGAGAAGGCGGCTGTAGGTAGTCCCATTAGCCCGGGTCGCGGCATTGATTCTTGCAGACCAGACTTGGCGGGCGGTTCGTTTCTTTTTTCTCCGGTCAGCATAGGCATAGGCGCCAGCCCGGGTAGAAGCAGTCTTGGCCTGCTTTACCAATTTGCGTAGTCCACCTTGGTAACCTTTGACCAATTTGTGAAGATTGTGGCGTCTTTTGGTATGACCGACACCTCTTTTTACTCGTGGCATATATAAAATTAGTTTAGGCGTTAGGCATGGCGCGCAGAATTGTTTTTTTCAAAGTCGCTGACATCTGATGATCGGCCCGCTTGTTGCGTCTGACCTTGCCAGATTCACGAGAATTGAAATGATCCTGTCCATCTGTGCGTTTAATGACCTTGATGCCCTTTTTTGACTTCTTGACGATGAAGCGTTTGGCCGTGGCCTTATGAGTTTTTGCTTTTGCCATATGGTTGATAAAGTGAGGGGATTGTACTATGGGTTTCAGATTAAGTCAAGGGCTATTTCCGGGTGATAATGGCGGAGATGCGGTTGGCTTGCCGGGCGGGTTCAGTTTCGTATCTAACTGATTGATTTTGAGAAATCAGGGTGAAAAATTTATTCAGGGTATCAAAGGCAAGGCCTGCCTTGGCATTTTCTCGCCCACGAAGAATTATTTCTACTTTAGCCCGATCGCCTCGTTCTAAGAATTTTTCAGCTTGTTGGCGTTTGACATCCAAATCATGTTCACTGATCCGGATAGAGAGACGGATACCCTTGACCTCGCTTTCGTGCGCCCCTATTTTCTGTTTTTTTAATTCCTTCTCTTTTTGGTATTTAAAGCGACGATAATCAATCAATTTACAAACAGGGGGTTCGGCTTTAGGATTGATTTCCACTAGATCCAATTGTAAGGTGTAGGCCTTATCTTTGGCTTCGCGTATAGAAAGCACGCCTAAGTTTCCTCCGTCTTCGCCTAAAAGTCGCACTTGGGGCGCGACAATGCTCTCGTTCACCCGATATTGGGGGAGGAGGGGTTTATCCGGTCGTTTTTTTCTCGAAATGCGCATAATATTGGTGGAGATGCCGGGAATTGAACCCGGGTCTGGTAGGGTTACACCTACTGACTACATGTTTAGTTGCTTTAAATTTAACCTTCTCTCTGAAAAGCAACAAAATGAGATGGGGCGAGCCAGTTAATATTTCGGCAAGAACAGACGGGCAGCTATCCAGGCCTACACCCAATTGGTTGGCACCGTCGGTCCGCTATTGGGTCTCGCGGTGACGATGGCTGTGGCTAAATTAAGCGACAGCGGAAGCGAATGTAGGAACGCGGAAGGCCGAAGCCATAGCGTTCTTCACTCGGTTGACTAAGTTTGCACTTGAGTCTTGTATTCTTGTGATTTACGAGGAAAAGAATACAACCTCGACATGCCAATAGCGAGTAACTAGGTCCTCCCATCGATACCTGTCATCCCCTAGTTTAGTTCGCCTTTTTTTGCTCTCTGGATTTGCCGGTCAAGATCACGTCTTTTTATCTTTTCCCGTTTATCATGTTTTTTCTTGCCGCGCACCAGGGCGATTTCCACCTTGAGGTGGCGGGCTTTATTATACAGGCGTAAAGGGATGATTGTCAAGCCCTTAACCGCGAGTTTTCCTGTCAAATAACTGATTTCTTTCTTGTTCAACAATAGTTTTCGACTACGGTCAGGTTCATGCGCAACACTGGAGCTAGCATACTTACAACGAGGGATATGAAGGTTTACTAGCCAGCCTTCTTGATTATGAAAGGTGACGAAGACGCCGTTGAGGCTAAGACCGCTCCCACGGATTGATTTTACCTCTGGTCCGGTCAATACCAAACCAGCCTCGAATTTCTCCAGGATATCATACTCAAAACTTGCTTTTCGGTTGTAGGCGTAGTCAGGCATATTATTTTGCTTTGTTGACACAATTAGTGTATACTATTTGGGTAAATAAAATCAAGCCTCATGGCCGAGATTAATATTAGTGTAAGTACGAAGACCATATTAAAGATCATGGGGATTTTGTTGGCGGTTTACATTATTTACCTGACCGCCAACTTGATTTTATTGCTTTTTGTCTCTTTGATCTTGGCGGCATTAATTGATCCTTTGGCCGATTGGTTGCAAAAGAAAAAAATTCCTCGAGCTTTAGCCGTTATTCTTATTTATGTCATTTTGTTGGGATTTGTAGCTTCAGCCATTCTGATCTTGGTGCCGATCATTACTCAAGATTTGCCCGCCCTATTGGGGAATCTGGAACGTTTTTGGGGTGATTTGCAAACTAATGACTTGTGGTTGAAAGTGGTTGGAGGTTTGGAGAGCGCTCAAAATGCTTTGAATAATTATGGATTGGTTATTGAAGAGGGGACCGGTGCAGTGGGTTCGGGAGTCGGAAATACTTTGTCAGGAGTATTTTCAACGATTACGGGATTTTTTGGCGGCTTGATTTCTTTGTTGATAGTCCTGGTTATGACTTTTTACATGGTGGTGCAGGATGACCCGATCAAGAAAATGCTACGTTCTTTGGTACCGGATGAATATATCCCATGGTGTTCGCAATTATTATCTCGGATGAGAAATAAGCTGGGGGCTTGGTTGCGCGGGCAATTGATTTTAAGTATTTTAGTCGGCTTGTTGGTATTTTTGGGATTGAGTCTGTTACAGATAAAATATGCAGCCATTTTAGCCATTTTGGCTGGTCTTTTAGAGTTTGTCCCTTATGTAGGTCCGGTCTTTGCCGCTATTCCCGCCCTATTTCTCGGTTTTTCTCAAGCCGGTATAGTCAAGATGCTTTTAGTGTTGTTGATGTATATTGTTTTGCAACAACTAGAGAATCACATTTTAGTGCCCAAGGTAATGCAGAAAGCCGTGGGTTTGAATCCCATAGTCAGTATTATTGCTTTACTAGCGGGAGCACAATTAGCTGGTTTTATCGGGGTTTTGATTGCCATCCCCGTGGCAACCGCCCTCAGTGTTTTTATTGAAGATGTTTTGGCCAAAGACCGAAAAAATTAGTTGGACCCTAGTGATGTTTGGACTGATCGCTCTGGGCGTAATCGGGTCAGTTAGTATTCTGATCATTCTTTTGGTTCAGAATGTTGGCCCTTCAAATATAGAGGGCGCGGTTATGGGGATTGGCCCAGCCTTAGTAGAGAAAAATTATGAATTAGGATTGGAAGATTTGCGTCAGAAAGTGACGACTGAGACTGAGAAGGAGATGTTTTCGTTAGTTGAGGAAGCGATGTTTTCTTTGCGGGTGCCAGCGGCAAAACGGGGGGCGCATTTACAAGCGTTAATTGCGATGTTGGCTCTTAAAGAGTCTGTAGAAGAAAATAAAAAAGAAAAGGTGTTAGAAATATTAGGTTCGCTTTAAAGTATGAAAGGTAAGCTAAAGGGTTTGTTGTTGGCCCTCTTCAATTTATTGGTTTTATCAGTGATTGCCCGTTGGCCGACTTGGTGGGTAGGTTTGCCAATGATTGCCGTCTGGGTGGTCTTGATTGTCTTTCTTTGTCGACTAAAGAATGAGACGGAAGCCAGGCGTCCGGAGCGATTGGTTTTATTAATTTTGTCCGCGGCCAGCGGCCTGTTAATTTTTTTATTGTTGGAATGGATTTGGTTGCGACGGTTGATGTTGATTTTGACCAGCCTTTTCCCATATTTGATTTTAGCTTCGGAAGAAGCCAAGCAATTCAAGTTGAGTTATGAACAAAAGCCGTGGCGGCGGATTGATGTGATGGTCTATACTTTTTCTTTATACGCTATTTTTACTTTTTTATTTTCTTTGCGCACCTTATTTTCAGGTCTACCTTTTTGGCTCCCCAGTTTCTTCGGTTGTTTGTTTGCGGCTGGTGTGGCGGCCTTAGTTTGGCGGCTCTATTATGATCAACCTCTCCCGTTTTTCTTTTTCTGGTCATTAATCGTTGGGATTGTCATGTGGGAATTGCTTACGATTATCGGTTTTCTGCCTTTAGGTTATCTAACTCTGGGTGGTTTGGCCACTTGGTTGTGGTATGTGCTCCAGCTTTTGGTGCGTTTTCGTTTAAGCCCGCGAGGGATTGAGTGGCGTCGGCAAATTTTGTTTTTGATCAGCAATGTTGTTCTTTTATTTATTTTTCTTTGGTTTTTTGTCCGTTGGATTTAATCTATGACTGAAAAAAATTATCCCCACCTGCCACCGCGAGCCTGTCGCGTGGACACCCATATCAAAATAGGACGCCTGCGTTGGCTTTTCTTTATTGTTTTTATCGCGGTCCTTTCTGGACTAGCTGCCAGTCTTTCCACCATTGCTTGGCTGGCTCCAATCACGAGCGGAGACTATGGTCTCAATGTCTTAGAACGAAGGGCAGAAAAAAGCGTACCTGATTCTTTGTTAGTCAGACAAGTCAAACAACGCTTAGTCACGATTTATAATAAGAAAGAACGAAACAAGTTGGGCATGTACAAGAATCAGGCGGCCAAAGGCGAGGCCATACTTTTGAGTTCTGATGGCTGGGTAGTCATGTGGTGGCCGGTCAATCCTTTGGGCGAAGAAAAAAATTGGGAAGCAGTTGACTATCAAGGTGTCGCTTATGGGATAGAAAAGAAAGTGTATGATTCAAAAAATTCTTTTTTGTATTTGAAGTTAAAAGGTGAAAGTTTTCGGATCAGTCCGTTTACTGACTGGAAAACAGTGGGTCGAGACAAAGAATATTGGGCCGTCCGTTCTGGTGAATGGCAACGAGTGACCGTCACTGACTTGTTGGCTCGATACAAAGAGGCCTGGTCAATAAATGAGACAGCCTTTGTTTATAAATTTGATAGTTATTTGACGGCCGGGACAATTTTGGTTGATGACCAGGGTAGTTTGGTTGGTTTTATAGATGAAGAGACCCAGGGCTGGTTGGCTTGGCCAGTGGAGGGGCAGTTGGGAAACGTTTTAGGTAGTGGCTCTCTGGTTAGTCAGGGATTGAATTGGACCGGTTATTTGGTAGAAGCTCTGGCTAAAGGTGATCAAGTTGTTCCATTGTCCGGCTTTTATCTCACGGTAGTTGGTGATGGGCCGGTGAAGGCTGGTGATCTGTTGATCAAATTGAATAATGAAAGTCTGAACAAGGAAATGCTAGCCTGGCAAGTACAAGAGTTACCAGAGGAATTTACGGTCGTGGTTTGGCGTCAGGGACAAGAAACAGAGTTGAAAATCAACAAACAGGTGATTGAGTCTTGACAGGCAATCAGTTATAATTTATCTTAGTTAGTTAATTTTAATACTTACCTATGTTTCTCAAAAGTTCGCCTTGGCAGGAATTAGCCAAAAGATGGAAGCTAGTTGCTTTTGTGGGCGCTTTAGCCGCGATTGCCACCTTGGTCGTCACCTTGTTTTTCCCTATGGAATACCGGGCCGATGCCCAAGTGTTGATCATCTCCAAGTCAAGGTATGGAGTTGATCCATACACCACTGTTAAGTCAGCGGAAAGAGTAGGGGAGAATCTCATCCAAGTGATGAAGACCAATGATTTCTATAACAAAGTAATGAGGCAGCCTGGTTATAGTATTGATCAGACTAAGTTCGTCGATTTGACAGAAAACAAAAAGCGCGATCTCTGGCAGGAGACATTGGCAGTTTCTATGGTTTATGGCACCGGGGTTTTGAACATCTCCACTTTCCACACAGATTCTTTTCAGGCTCAACAATTGGCCGGAGCCACTGCCGACGCTTTGGTGGCTAAAGGTTGGGAATATGTGGGGGGAGATGTGATGATGAAAGTGGTGAACGATCCAGTGGTCACTCGTTGGCCAGTTAGACCGAATATTATCCTGAATACAGTTTTAGGCTTTATCATTGGTTCAATTATTTCGGCCGGTTTGTTAATTAAGAGATTATATCGAGTTTAGTTTAATCCCCAAGTATGTCGGACCAAGAGCGACGTGTCGATTCGCCACAATCGCCAGACAATAGAAACGACAAAGGACCGGAGCAGTCTTTAGGACCGGCGGATTTGGTAAAAGAAAAAAAACACTGGGGCGATTTAGGGGACAAGTATCTGACATTGAAAAGACGTCTAGACAAAGAGGGGTTTGATTTGGATGAGGAAACAATGGAAGATTTGCGTGCCCAAAGTCGGCAGATCGAAGATTTGATTGCGGATTTAGCAGAATTGTTCGCGGGAACATCTACCAAATATAATCCAGACGTTCTACCAGTGCTGTTTGCCGATTTACCAACATTCTTGGCAAATTATGAGTATACTTTAAAAGTGATAGAGAGCGATTTGGATAAAGCTCTGAAAGAAGAAGAAAGTAAAACGGAAAATCAAAACGAGGAAGACACGGCCAAGGCAATGAATGAGGAAGAAGAGGAGACGCCGGCCCTGCCAGTTGAATCGATTTCCCCCCGAAGGGGAGAGAATGCCTCATCGGAGGATACTCAAACTAAGGAAGAAGAAAAAAAAGAAGATAGAAAAAGAGAACGTTTGGTTTTAGATGCCGCCACCTATCAGGAAGTATTGACCGGGCTAGTGGGCAAAGAGGAAATTAATCGGGCAGAGTTAGATCAATTGATAAGAGAAAAGGCTCCGGGGAAAAAACGAGCCGTGGTAAATATTTTGCGGTATCGGGGAGTCCTTTTACCAATTAAAAGCGAAGAAGGAAAACACTCGGTAGTTTTAGCGCGGATAGACCATGAACAGAAACGGATGTCGTCCTCTCCTTTGGATCAGGCGCAGGCGAAGATTCTGACTGAATGGTTGCGACAAAACATCATGAACAAGATAAAAAAAGAAACCAGACCCAATAAAAGAGGGGAACAAAAAGAATATTTAGTCTATGAAGGGGAATTGATCGGCCGATTGTTGACCGAGACGATTGAACAAATGCCATTGCCAGAAGAATTGCAATCCGCCGGAATAAACCGTAGACAGATAGTTGATGGCATACTCACTCATCCGGATTTGGAAGATAGCGTGGCTTTACGCCGTAGTTGGAATCGGCTCAAGCCGTTGGAAAGGAAATCTCGGCCAACTGCGGACCAACGGGAACAAAAACCGAAAAGAGAGACAAGAGAAATGACTGCTGCTGAGATAAAAAAACGCATATTGATCCGGCTGGAATTTATCAAATCGCAACGACAATACATCGTGGGCGAGGAAGAAAAAAGGCGGGTTGAGTTGGAGAAAAAGTTGACAGATGGGGGGATGGATCTGTCTCCTGAGGATTGGAAAAAATTGGAATCGCGGTACGGGTTATCGGACCATCGGCTAGCTTCTGGAGAAGCGGCAGCAGATGAAGAAGAGACAGAAGAGATTGGTATAGAAAAGGATAATGAAAGGACTAGAGAAGAAAGAGTGGATTTGGATTCTCTTTCCGTAAATGCCGGCGCGGGAATTAAGAACAATGACGAGGAAGTAGATTTTTTTGAAGAAAAAACAGCCGAAACCACGGACAAGATGGATTTTACCATCCCCAAGGCCGGGCCAAACAAACCTGAAGAGCCGGTGAAGAAAGAAACCCCTCGGTTAGAAAAAAAACCGATGACGGCTGAGGAAAAACAGACATTAATAATGAATTTATCTCACACGGCCAGCACCATGTTTGCTGATCTACCTAATCCGTTTGCGGCTAAGGAAGAGGGAAAAGCTGTAATGGGTTTTAAGGCTAAAGAAGCGGCGATTGAGGCTTTGCTCATTGAATTTTATTCCCAGATAAATCAACAATTGCTTCGCGGAGACAAACACCAGCGGGAAGATGTGCGTTCGGTTTTGGAGAATGTCATCCAGGCTCTGATTGATGATTTGGTGCAACGTCGGGAATTTTTAGCTGTGTCTCAACTATTAAATAAAGTGGTGAACCCGCTGATAATGTATGATTTACGGGTAAAGCCGGATCTGGCTTTGGTCAAACAGGGCCAGGAAGAATTAGCCCAAAGAGGCGAAAGGGAAGATCCGATTAACAATCGGGAATTGGAAGGCCAGACCGATTATGGAGCCGCTCGTTTTCTGTTAATGAAATTTGGCAAATAAATTATGGCTATGAATTTTTCTATTCCCCAAGCGCAAAAAGAGCAGTTATTCAAAAAGTTGAATCTGACCGACCTGCCAGCTGATAAACAGAAAGAAATGATAAAAAGCCTCAGCACGCTTTTGGATACCGAATTGAGCCTAGTATTTTGGGATAATCTGCCGACAGATAAAAAGGCTGAATATGCTCGGTTGCTGGCCGGTGAAGAGTCAGGAAATATTACCGAATTTTTACAAAACAATCTGCCGAATTTTTCTGGCTTGTTGGCGGCCACGGCTGAGAAAGTCATGAAGGATATTTTAGCCAAATAAATAATCATATGCTGGCAGTCACGGCCACTACTTCGCAAAAAATCGTGGATACCTATGCGGCCCTGGAGGCCGAGCATTTGGAAATCCGGCGGCAGCTGGCCAGTTTGGAATTACGCAAACAGGAATTGTTGAAAACTATTCAAGCCCACCGAGAAAAAAAACAAATTCAACAGGTCCTGCAGTCCATTTTAAACATCAGAGAATAATATGGATGAAAGAAAAAGAGAAACTAGTCGATCCGCTCGTTACCAGGAAATACTGGGAGTGATTAAGGAACTTTTAACCGAATACCAAGGGACACAAGAGTCGGATTTTCGGGATTTAGAAAAGGCGATTTTTGATGAATTGGATAGTCAGGACATGAATCCTTCGAATTTGACTCCGGAGCAAAGCAAAGAGATCTCGGATGTTTTGCGAGCGAAAGAAAATCAGTTGTTTCCTGACCAAGCCAGACAGCGGGACGAAAGAGTAAAAAGGAGAGAACAGTTAAACAAGAAAAAGGAAATTAACCGAAAAATAGCGGAAATACGTTCGCAGTTGGAGGCTGATGTAGAAATTTGCGAACGACTTAAAGGTGAATGGATGAAATTGATGGCTCAAGTACGCAAAGAAGGTTTGGGATCGGATATTTTAGAGCGAATGGATAAGTTATACACCCAGATTTTATCTTTAGAAGACAAAGCCAGAAAAGCGGCAATAAAAGTCAGGGAACAAGACGAACCAGTGACCACGCCGCTTCCGGTTGAGGAAGTCAGACCAGAGGAACCAGCCCTAGTTTCCGGGCCGGAACCAGTGATTGAGAAAGCAAAGACCACGGATGGTCCAGAGAAAAAAAACGAGACGATAGAAGAAAGCCCGGCTCCCTCCCCAGTGGAAAGTGTCCGACAAACAGGGGAAGAAAAAAAGGAAGAGAAAGAAGATCCAGAAGTGAAATTAAAAGAAATAGTGGAAAACTTACAAAGAGCAGGAATTGAGGGGAGATTTGCTTCAGGGAATTTGGACAAAATTTATTCTTTGTTGTTTTCAGCTACAGAATTGGGTTTAGCAACTGAGAAACTGCAAGAAGCATTGAAGAAAATTGGGTTGAAAAATGGTGAATTGTTTTTTCAATTGGAATTACATTTTGGCGCCTTAGTAGAAGGAAAGTTTCAGCCTGGTCCCCAAGTGCAAGAACTTCGCACCCGGCTTGGTTTGGAAAAAACAGAATGGGTAGTAGATTACCGGTGGTCGGGACCGTCTGGTTTAGTTGGATTATTCCGTAAAGCAAATAATTATAATGGAGAGGAACTGAAATTAGACCGGTTGCAGGCTTTGTATCAGGAGGAGGCCGGGAAAGAATTTACACCACAAGATTATGAAAACTGTGTCAGAGAGGCATTGTCCGGTGGTTATGCGAGCCCCATTGTATATGATCAGCAATTTTCTTCCGATTACAAAGAGGTAACGATAAAGAACCTTAAAACACAATTAGAGAATTTTAAAAAGTCTGAACCTCAGATTTTGGAAAGGATGATTCAGGAGCGAAGCATTATCCCTCCAGAGATGTTAGCTGCCGCCTATCAAGTTGAGATGACCCGGGAAATTCCAGATTCAGTTCAGTTGGAATATCTTCGGGATTTGGGGGAAATGTTTAGTATTCCTCCGACTGTTTGGGAAAAGTCCGGGGGGAAACTAGGTGATCAGGGGTGGGAGGAATTGAAAGCCAAATATCCGGATTTGTTAGACACTAAAGAGTGGGAAGCAAAAAAGGACGGAGTTTTTAGGATCCATTCGGGATTGATGACGCATTTAGCCACCGAAATAGTGGGGCGTGGTGGTTCAATCACAGAACTGCAACAAAGGGTGGCCGAGTCATTGAGATTTTTACCTCAGTTTGTAAAAGGAGGCGGAACAATTGGGTATATGACCAGAGAAGACCTCAGGAAAATCTTAGGGGTCAGATTGGATGACAGAACCGGAGAAATTTCATTGTCCAAACCCAAGGAAAATGGTCAGGTGCCAGACTTGGCTTCCCCTGTCCTTCCCTCTGGGAAGGAGTTTTCTGGAGCAAGATCTTTGAATCCAGAACCAATTATACCCCCACCTCCCTTACCTGAACCACTACCAAGTAAGAAAACCAGTGGAAATACAGATTGGGGTTTTGATTTACATACTGATGAAGTGGTGTTGAGATCACCGTTAGTGCGTCGAGCCGCACCTCCCCCGTTGCCAAATGAGGGAGAAACGAGCACCTCCCGAGTGTTTCGCTCTCCGCCCCCTCCTTCACTTGAACCACCTGAGCCACCTGAACTACCGAGTCGATCAAGAGTAATAGAGCCAATAAGGGGGGATGAGGAAATAACGAGTGAACCTTTGGCTGGCGAACATCGGGGTGGAGAAGAAGCAAAGAAAGAAGCCAAAGAAGGAACGAAAGTTTTGGAATTAGAAGGAAAGGAACTGCAGTATTTTGGCGAATTAGTCAATGGAGAGATGCAGGGTAAGGGCCGGTTGAAAGGAGATGGCACAAGTATAACAGGTGAATTCAGGGATGATAAACTTTGGAAGGGGAAGGGGACTTTGTCCTTCGAAGGAGAAAATAATACGGTCTATAATGCTACCGGAGATTTTGAACAATACGAACAAGATAAATTGCCTCAATTATCTGGCAACGGCCGGATGGAATGGGAAGATCGCGGTCTAGTGAATTGGTTAGAAGGTGAATTTGTTAGTGGTGATTTTCAACACGGTCGAGGAGGGGGATCGCGAAAGAGTAAAAAGACCCCAAAATTTTCTGGTCAGTCCTTTGGGGGAGTCACAACTTGGTTTGAAGAAGGAGAAATGAGTAGTGTGTCTAAGGGTGGAATAGTTTTGGATGGTCAAGGCGAACGTCGGATTGGGGGGAAGAAAATGCAAGGAGAATTTCATCAAGGTAATTTCATCAGCGGACTAGTAGAAAAATGGCCAGTGGGTCGAACCGTCACTTTACAGAAAAAAATATATTCCGGTGAGGTGAAATCGTTTGATGGGGGGGAGACTATAATCCCGGATGGGGTAGGGAAATTGGCTGGTGAAGAAGCATCATCGGTTTGGGAAAAAGGCAAACGTAAAACTTTTTTGTCGGGTCAACCAGAGATAGCTAAGGCAGCAAAGATGCCGTTTTCTCGTCTGCCTTTGAGAAATTCGATTATTGAATCAGCGGGAAATTTTGATTTGGAAAGAGCTGAATTTTCCTCTAGTGACGGCCAGTCGGTGGGTTTGACTTCCAGACGCCTCGGTGTTCCTTTACTGCGTTTTCAAGATCGGCAGATGATAGTTTTCTATAACCCGGAAAACGAAGCTGACATTAGTGTCGGAGACAAGGACAGCGGTTTGGCTATTACGGTAAAAATGAAAGTTGACGGCCATGATTTTCAGTTTACCAGTGATGAGATGAAGCAGTTGAAAGAAAAACAGGAAAGAGCGAGATTGAAAACCCAGCACCCGGGCTGGGCCGATCATCAGATAGATGACGAAATTTTCCGTCATCCATCCTCGGTCAGTTTGATTGAGATTTTGAAAAAAGTTAATGAGCAGTTTAGTGGGAGGGCGGTTCCCCAAAGAGAAGAGGAGGAGGAATCTTCCGAATCCAGAAGACCGGTATTGTCCAGGGAGAGGGACATGGATCCGGAAGTGAAATCTGATCAAGAAAGGTACCAGGAATTGCTCGGTCGGTGCAATCAAAAACGGGAGCAGGCTTTGAAGGAATTGAAAAAGAAAATTAGAAAAGAAAAAATCCGAAATAATATTGAGACCGCCGCTATAATCGCTGCTATAATCGCTGCCTTGAGCGTGGCAGGGTATTTTGGCAAAAAAAAGTTGCAAGATTACCTAGATAATCTGGAATCTCAACGGTCAGAAGAGAAAGCTCCGGCTATTCCGGAGTCAGCTGGGGCGGAAGAAGATGAGGAATTGGTTTTGCCTGATCCCGGTTCCTTGCCCCGTAGTCAAAACCGCACCACTGTCAACATTGATTTTACCCAAGGTCAGTTGGGAGAAAACCGTGGTTTTGATTACGAAGATGGAGACGTGGAAGAAATCGTAGAAGAAGAGCAGGATGAGTCGGCGTCTCCGATCAAGAAAAAAAAGGAAAGAGGCGATAAGCAGACAACAGACCGGAAAAAAATAAAAGAGAAAAAAGGAGGGGGCACAGCCGGAGTGGAAGAACAAGCCGGTCAGGATAGTTCCCAAACAGCAGAAGGAGTCGAAAGAAGACAATCTCCGGCCCAACCAGTTACCGAGACGATGATTACTTCTGATGAAGTGAAATTGACGGACGAATCATATGAAATGATCCAAAAAAGACGGGTAGAAGCGCAGAAGGAAAAAGTGAAAAAGGTGGAAGGATGGAATAGAGAACAAAAACGGGTAATAGCAAATTACATTCAGGTTCTTCACTGGCGAGAACATGCCCTTGGTCGGGCCGGGCAAAATTTTTCTTCTTTAGTTGAACAAGCGGGAATATCTTCTTCATATCTTGAACATCCGCTCGGTAAGCAATGGCAAGAAAAAACTGAGGCCGCTCTTAAAGCCAAGCAGGATGCGGCTCAAGTGGTTATGGTCGAAATTGAAAAGGCGGACGCGGATAAATCATTTGAAGCGTTGGAGGCCAAATTGCGTGCTTGCTTGTTTGGAACAGAAGCTCAGCGTCTTGGGCAGGATTTTTACCAAATGGAGTTCACAGATAATGAGAAATTTAGACAAATCTACCTTGACCAAGTGCTTTTGCCGGCTTTACTTTGGGATTTTCAACGCGGACCGACTCGGGATAGGATAGATATGGACAACATCCGGGCTCAGAAGTAATTCCTAGTTAGGAACAGAGAAAAAATGCCTTAAATAAGGCGTTTTTTCATATTTTTCGCCCCCACTCTTGACAAGGAGGGTAAAAAGTGATATAATTCCGTGTTATTTTCAAGATACATTAAAGTAGGCAAGTAGTCCCAATTTGCTCTTGAACAAGGCAAAAAGGCAGTCTTGTTCAGCAGCAAATCCGCTGTCTGTGAACCTTACAAGAAGAGGCAAAAACCCAAGGACTGGTCCTGGCATAGCCATGGATCAAAGGAGGAAGGAAGATGAAAAATTGGTGCGTCGTAGTTGTGCTGTTCGTCGTGTGCGTTACCACCACCCCGGCTCTGGCCGAAAACGTCGGACCCTGTCTCGGACAGGGGACCGTCATCTGGACGGGTGACCCGGGCACCGTGCCTGATGGTACCCAGAAGTGTCCCGTCGGGACTACCCCTGGGGTGATCGGCACGGCTGACGCCATCGCGGACGGCCGTCCGGCCCAGGACAGTCTCGACGAGCGTCGGGCCAAGGCGGTCGGCCCTGCTGAATGGGACGGAAAGTGGTGTACTCTGCCCCGGACATCTATCCAAGGACAGCAAGCTGCAGCAGTAGCCTGTGTCTCCCTCATCCCCAACGCCGCGGGGTACAAGGAAGTCGAGACCATGGCTCGCTACGGAGACATTGGAGACACCGAGGCAGAGGTCGCGAACCACGGCCTTGATCAGGCCACTGCCGTGCTCCAGGGTCTGAACGTCCTGGGGTGCGAGGGAGTAACAACCGGGGGCACCTGTACCCCCACCATCACCAAGGTCGATGGGCGGGATGTCCAGCTCCGACTCGTGACCGGTTCAATGGTGGTGGAGTATGGAACTCCGCCAATCATCCAACCGGCGTCATTCAGAGACGCCACCTCCTCCCGAGCCAAGGACTGGGTCCTGGCCCTCGGCGGCGGGGCACTGGGCGGCGCCATCGCTGGTTGGGGCGTCGGGGCAATGATCGACAACAAGGTCATTGAACCAGGTCACTACCACAGTGGCATGCAGATGCCGGGCGCGGCAGTTGGAGCCGTATCTGGTATGGCTGTCGGGGCCATCACCATGGCCATCATCACAGCCGTAGAAGATTGATTCGTTCCCACCTTTTGCCTCTCAGGCAAGCGCTATGATGTGATTTGTTCGTCTCTCAGACGGACTTTCACGGAGCGCTATCCTAGAACCTCTTTTCTCATCCGAGATTCAGAGGTTCCCAACTATCATCCTTTCGATATGAAGGGGTGATTGAGGGAAATACCCTTAAGCACCTTACAATTCAAGACTACAGAAAACAAACAGGCTTAGGCCTGAGGAACTATATATTGTGGGTTCCCCTGGTAAACAGGCCTTGAGCCTGATGACATATAGAGCGAATGAGAACACTGCTTTGGGAAACCGCCTGATGATACCCTGGAATTTTCCAGGAACTTCAGGTTCTAACCACTCCTCACTGCAAAACGAGGATGGAGAGAAAAGCGGTGTTAGTCGGTTTCGTAACGTAAGAGGAGAAGAGAGATGATGAAGAATCTGTTGGTCATGGCTTTTCTGGTTGCGATGTTTAACTTCCTGCTCCAGGGCTGCGAGGCCCAGGACGTCTACATGGAGCAGGTAAAACAGCCCCTCGCAGATAGCGATGGGGACGGGGTGAACGACAAGGAGGAGACCCAGTGGTGCGGAAGCACCTCGGTGATCCTGAAGTCGGTCTACCCCGGAGCCCCGGAACTCTGCGACGGTCTGGACAACGACTGCGATGGCAAGGTGGATGAGGGCCTGGATGCTCTCGGTGTTGAGACGGGGACGGAGATTGTCCTCGACGAAGATGCCGACGGCATTGCTGACTGCGTGGATCAGGACTGGGACAACGACGGCGTGCCGAACGGCAAGGACTGCGGTCCCCAGGACCCGGATATCGGGCCCAAGAAGCCCGAGCTCTGCGACGGCCTGGACAACGACTGCGACGGTCTCGTCGATGAGGAAGGTGCAAGTAATTGCACCATCTTCTACCAGGATTTGGACGGCGACGGCTACGGCAACAAAGTTGCTGTGAAGTGCCTCTGCAAGGAGGCCCTGAACTACACGGCCACGAAGGACGGCGACTGCAACGACAACGACGCGGCCGTCAACCCCGGAGCCCCGGAACTCTGCGACGGTCTGGACAACAACTGCAACAACACAGCGGATGATGAGTTCGGTGACAACGAGAAGGACAAGATCGCGGACTGTGTCGATCCAGACGACGACAACGACAACTTTCCGGACCTGCAGGACAACTGCCCGCTCATCCCCAACGCTGACCAACTCAACACGGACAACGACCTGGAAGGGAACGCCTGCGACGTCGACGACGACAACGACGG
>Ga0208373_1000143_pt1 | contig 132553 bp, 143 predicted proteins | sample RifOxyC2_FD_184036 | JGI IMG/M metagenome (GOLD analysis project Ga0208373, IMG submission 184036) | Soil microbial communities from Rifle, Colorado - Rifle Oxygen_injection C2 (SPAdes) | ecosystem: Environmental > Terrestrial > Deep subsurface > Rock core/Sediment | place: Rifle, Colorado... | reverse complement strand
TGGCTTCATCTAGCTCGTTACCTTGCTAAATGCAAGGTTTGATTACAGGCTGGTCGGCTTTACCTTTGCCTGCACTGGACTTTCACCAGCTTAAACAAATACGCTTCCCTTGGCACACTAGAATTTAGTGCTTTATTCTTAGTTATTGTTTAGTTATTAGTGCTTAGTCCTTAGTAATTTTCTTACCCTTAAAAGATGCTCAGCACAAAAGAAAACACCTTATTGAAGACACCCTTCTTCTCGTCTTCTTTCTGCACCAGAACAAGGGTTTCGAACTTATCCGGCGTGGTCAGGTTAAGTTCATTCTTTGCCACGCTCTCAATTCTCTCAAGGGACCTTAGTTTTGAAATTTCTATGTTTAAAATCCTGTTGTAGTTCGTCAATTCTGCTTTTTTCTTCTCCAGCTTATTTATTTCATACCCCGTGCGAACATTGTCAAGGTTTAGCCAGACAAAGAAAAGAACTGCTATCAGTAAGCCCGTTATAATCTTCATTTTTTCTCGGCCACCCGTAATTTCGCGCTCCGGCTCCTTCTGTTTTCCGCCGTTTCGCTATCGCTTGGTATTAAAGGCTTTTTAGTAACCGGCTCCAGGGTACACTCACCTTTTACAAACTCTTTCACAATCCTGTCTTCCATCGAGTGAAAGGAGATCACGCACAACCGTCCGCCGGAAGTCAAAGAAGCAGAAGCCTTTACCAGCCCTTCTTTTAAAGCTCCAAGCTCGTCATTCACCGTTATTCTTAACGCCTGAAAACTCCTTGTAGCCGGATGAATCTTCCCGTGCCGGTAAAACGAAGGCACCGCTTTTTTTATCGCCTCCGCAAGTTCTATCGTTGTATCAATCCGTTTTACTTTTCTGGTTTCTACTATTACCCTTGCTATCCTTCCCGCAAAGTTCTCTTCCCCTAATGTCCGGATCAGCTTTTCCAGATCCTCCTGCGGCAGTTCATTTACCAGTGCTCCCGCATCATACTTCGCATCACTTCCCATTCTCATATCAAGAGGCGCTGCTTCGCGGAAGGAAAACCCGCGCCCGGCGTCATCCAGTTGAAAAGAGGAAACCCCGAGGTCAAAAAGCGCGCCGTCAATTTTTGTTTCACCCAGCGCTTCATCGAGCCTTCTAAAATTCAAGTTAAAAAACGATACTCTGTTTTCAAATTCTTTAAGATTTTCTTTTGCGATTTCAATTGCCTTCAGGTCCCGGTCGAGGGCTATTACCTTGCAGTCTTTTTCCGTTTCAAGGATCTTTTTCGTATGCCCGCCGCCGCCTAAAGTAGCATCCAGATATATGCCGCCCGGTCTTACTTTCAAAAACTCAACTGTTTCAGCAAGGAGCACTGAAACATGTTTCATTTCATGATTCCGAGATCAAAGAGTTTCTGGGCTACACTTTCAAAAGGTTTGTCTTTCCCTTTTGCCAGGTAGTCATTCCATTTTTCTTTGGACCAGATCTCCATAAGATTCATCTGACCGATGACGGTGACATCTTTTACGATTGCGACTTTTGTACGCAGGTCTAAGGGTATGAACATTCTGCCTTGCTTGTCGAGCGCGGTTTCAGTGGCATTAGCGTAGAGTAGTCTGAGAAAATATCTTGTGTCAGCATTATTCTGGGAGAGTGAACGCAGATTTGTTTCGTAAATCTTCCATTCGTTAATCGGAAAGACACTCAAACAGTCGTCGTATCCCCTGGTGATTACGAATTTATCAATGTATTTTTCCGCCAAAGTAGACCTAAACTTGGCAGGCAGTATAATTCTGCCCTTTTTGTCAATCGAATGCTGGTATTCTCCCATGAACATAAGCTTTCCCTCCACTTTGAACCACTTTCAACCACAGTAAGTATACCGTAATCCACAGTATTTTGTCAAGTATTTATTGATTTATTGTAGGTTTTCTGGTAAAATTGCCGGTATGAAAAAACTTCGATTTTCTGGGAGATTGATAAAAGTCTACACATGGCAGAATAAGGACTTTGTACAGCACCCCGGTGCCGCCGTAATCGTCCCTTTTGTCAGCAAAGATAAGGTTATTATGGTAAGACAGCCAAGATTTGCCATAAATCAGATGACATGGGAAGTCCCCGCCGGAACTCTCGGAAAAGGCGAAAACCCTTTCATTTGCGCCAAAAGAGAGCTGGAAGAGGAAACAGGACTTAAAGCCGGAAAAATCAAGAAAATACTATCGTTTTACTCATCCCCCGGCTTTTTGCACGAAAAAATGCACCTTTACAAAGCCACAAACTTGAAAACCGGCCACATGAACCTGGACGATGACGAAGAAATAACCGTAAAAGTCTTTACAAAGAAAGAGCTTTTAAAGATGATAAGAACAGGGAAAATAATAGACGCGAAGACGATAGCTGCGTTGTTGTTGACCTTATAGGAAAAATACCTATTTTTCTAAAATTACTATTTATTTCATGTTAAACTGGATATTCGATAGAATTCACTTATTCTTATTAATTACAGGATACAAATAGCATTTTTTTAAACAAATACTTCATTTCAATACTCCCTTATTTCTGTAGTTCATAACAAATAATTTTTACTTTTGTTTTCAACGGATCACACTTGTAATATACAACCCCTGCATTTATATCAGCATTTGACCGCTGACAAGCATATATATTCCCATAATAATCAATAGTTGGATAATATCCGGGAATATAGTCAACGTTTTTAGGTACCTGAACTTCTGCTAAAATATCGCCATTTGTACTGTATTTTCTTACAACGCCTTCGTATATATATACATTATTTTTTCCATCAAAACCTATAATATTCTCTGATTTTACAGGTACTTTCATTTCTTCTTTTGTATCTAATTTCTTTCTTTCTAATCCATTCGCAATATGTTCCTTCTTGTATCTGCGTAATCCAAATTTAGCATTTTCTTTCCCTTTCTTTATATTTTCTTTATTAGTAAGAACAGCATCCCAGATGTCACCATTTGCATCTTCATAAAAATTTACATCTTCCTTTGCAATATCTTTTTCAGAATTTTCTATTTTAACAGTATTTTTTCCATTAGAATCAAACTTATAGCCATTATTATAATATTTAAATATTTTACTAGCTTTATCATAAATTCCCCCGCGCAAAGTAATAGAAACATTCCCAGACCAGGATACAAACGCTCTGTTTTCTGTTGCAGCATTAGTTAAATCTTGCTCTCTTACCTTCTGACCATTTGAATTAAAAACCATAAGACTAAATATTTTCAAAGCGCCATCACCAAGCGTATACAAATTATCTTCTTTATCCATCCCTATTCCAATACATGCTCCTTTAATTTCAAGAAGAAACTTACCATTTTTATTATATTTCAATATTCTTCTTTTATGGCTATCAAAGAGGTAAAGATCTCCTTTTCTATCCCCATAAACTAGCCCAGGGGCAACAAGGCATCCAGCAGCAACCCCACCATCTCCTAGCTGATGATCTCCGGCTCCAACTTCCAATTCAACAATTACTCGCGGTTTATAAATATCTAAACCAAAACACAGATTAGACAAAACACACACTCCAAACAAAAACACTTTCATATTGATTTTAGACTTTCTTCTTAACATTAAAACCCTCCTTTTAAATATAGCATTTTAATACAGGGAACAGACCCCTTGTTTTCCCTAAATAAATATCTCACATGGTTATGAGTCCGGAATGTGAAATTTAACTATTCCGCTATCTTTCGCACGGTGGATATTGTATCGGGGCTGTGCCGGTGCTTTCTATGACGGCGGTTTTCATACCCTGATTTTCACCATCTCTTATTTCTTTTAACTCTATGGAAAATTCCCAGTTATCACCGTAATCAAAGAAAAATAACATTCTGTCGCCAACAGTCTTAAAAGCTTCTGTTATTTTAACTTTTTCAACGCCTTTAAAATGAGGTCTTGACGGACCTTCATCCAACTCCAGATCTGCAAACAACTCAAACCCAATTTTAGAGTCACTTCCTCCTCTTTCAAAATCACTATAAAATCCAAACGGATGATCAAAGAAGAATCCAAAAGCCTTTGTTATCGCATCAGCTAACTTATACAAAGTTTTTTCAGCTTCTATTTGTATTTTCCTCATTGCTTTTACATCGCAATCAAGTACTGCAATTTCAAATATATAAAACGTTCTGTTTTTAATTTTTCTACCCTCATTTTTTCGCGTCCCTCCATACAGGGACATATTTACCATTTATGTCCCTCTACATAACACTCTCTATTTCACCTGAGGACATTTATTTGTGGAGCCAGCGACTCCGCAAGCTTGGCTCTATATATTTTCAGACAATACCACTTTGTTATTTTTTTCTACTTAACTCGGCTTCCAGCTCTTCTATCGAGGGAAGACTCGATTTTAATTCCTTCGGCAGACTTTCTTTAATCTTTGTTTCCCACTCCGCAATACCCATCGGCTTTGAATAACCCTGCAAAGAATATTCAGCTATCATCTTATTCTTTTGCTTAACAAGCAGGAGCCCGATCGTTGGTCTATCCTCTTTGTGCTTCAATACATCATCAACCACATTCAAGTACATATTTAATTGACTTATATGCCCCGGCTCAAAATCGCCTGCTTTTAATTCTATCACAACATAGCAACGAAGTTTAAGATGATAAAATAAAAGATCCACGTAAAAATCGTTATCCCCTAGTTCCAGATGCATCTGCCTACCTACAAAAGCAAAACCAGCACCAAGCTCCAGTAAGAATTTTTGTACGTGATCAATCAGCTTCTGTTCCAATTCCGCTTCTCGCCTTGGTTGGGCGGTACCAAGAAAATCAAAAATATAGGGATCTTTAAAAACCTGATTTGCCATATCAGAATCAAGAGGCGGAAGAGCGATTTCAAAATTATTCAGCGTTTTACCCTGACGGTCATAAAGATGAAGCTCTATTTGATGGACCAAAACCGGACGGGACCAACCATGCTCTAATGCCTTTCGCGCATACCAAAGCCGTGTTTTTGACTCTTTAAGCTTGTCTAATAGAGTGATATTATTATACCAAGTTATTTGTGCAAGTGCCCCTTGCACAATTGAGTTATCCGGCCAGGCTTCTGCAAAAGCACGCATATATTTGAGGTTCCGAGGAGAAAAACCTTTCATATCCGGAAATTCTTTTGCTAAATCGGACGAAAGGCGGTCTATAACTTTAGAGCCCCACCCCTCTTCTTTCTGTTTTTCAAGTATTCCTTTTCCAATATCCCAATACATTAAAACAAGGGCAGCGTTACTTGCAAGAACAACGCGCAAGCGTTCGGTCTGAACTCTTTTTTTAATCTCCAAAAAGAATAAACCATAGCTTTTAGGCATTTTTGATAACGACGGTGCAACAGGAAATACAACCTCTTCTTTTTTCCGACCAAGACGACCCCTATCATCACCAATCGAAAGTGAATGGTTTACTGTTTTAGGCTTGAGTTTCCTAGGTTTGCTTTTTCTTTTAGGTGTATGTCCAACCCTTTTCATTTTAAACCCCCACAATGGTATTTTATCAAATTCTTATATGAAAATATACAACCGGATTTTCCTTTTTCCCCTCACACTAGAGTCACCGATATCACCGTGGTACAATGGGAATAGTAAAAAAGCATTATAAATTAACGCGAATACGATTTTAAGCACAATACAAAGCCATTTTTAACCTTAATTTCATGTTAATACAAAAATATGGTTATATTCAGTTTTGGTGTTATACTTACACTGTGGATACTAGTTAAAGCAAAAAGGAGGGCATATGGCTAAGGAAAAAGTAGATGTTCAATATATGTTGAAGGGCGGGGTCAGCAAAGAGAAATTGCTGAAGGAAATCGAGAAAAAAGCATATGAACTTTTTCTTAAAAGAAAAGGTACGCATGGGAATGATTTGAATGATTGGCTGGAAGCGGAGAAAATTGTTAAGAAACAGTTTAAGATTTAGGAAGCAATAACAAGGTTAAATGATGAATCAAGATGGGATTCCTCGGAGAGAATATTGTAATGTGCCAAAACGCTGTGATAATCTTACAGCAACTGGAAATAGTGCTGTTTCTTATGTTGGCAAAGGTTCTTTATCATCTAGTCAGACTGCCGGATATTATTGTAAAATATATCCCACTGAATTACTAGATGATAGAAACTCAGCTATGATTCGTAAATGTAACAGCTGTAAGAGTTATACAGAGAAAAAGAAGTAGTTGGAATAAATGGATCTTATCGTTGCGCCGGCGGGAAGAAATATATCAAGTGTTGTGGTGATTCTGATCCAATTCTTCCATTAGCGATGAGCAACCATATGCACATAGCCTCTCAATATTTTTCCAGAAGGACAGATACGAAATATTTCTAATAAAAGACCCAAGGAAGGTCACCCTTGCCGCTGTGATGAGACTTCCATCACTGTTAGATAATATTTTACGTTTTTCTCCTACATAGGGAGCCAGAGCTTCTTCTTTCAATACCAGTGTTTCAGACATCTATCATGACATCCCTGTATTCCATAGAAGTCTTGTCGTCGTCAAAATCTGATCAATTTCAGACCTGATGAATAATCTTGACTTTTAGGGAGTATTTGATATACTCAAATTACATAATAGATTACTTGGGTCCTGAAGAATATGTTTTAAGCTTCAGGAGGAGATATAGATGGTCGGGCCGCCATCCAGATTAAATGTCTGGATGGTATTTTCATTTTGGGGGCTTTGGTTGAAAAGTAATAGAATTAAGAAAGAAAGAACCATGTTGGGTGCAACTATAGGCGATTGTGTTCATGTTGCCGGTATATTAAAATTTTTAAGCTTAGCCGAAACAGAAGGATATAAAATTGTTTTTTTTGGCGTTGCCGTTTCTGTAGATTGCTTAATAGAATCAATAATGAAACAAAAGCCTGATGTAGTTGCCATAAGCTATCGTTTGACTCCTGGAACGGCACAAAAAGTATTTAATGAATTAAAGAAGAAATCTAAAGGGCTGAAAATAAGGTTTATATTTGGGGGAACAAAACCTGTTGCAGAGGTCGCATCAAAAAGCCATGTATTTTCTAAAATATTTACAGGTGATGAATCAATTCAAGAGATTAGGTGTTATTTAAGAGGAGTTGGAGAAAATAAAACAGACAAAATATTTGCCGATAATCTCATTAGTAGGATAGAATCGTTATCTCCGTATCCTTTAATTAGGCATCATTTTGGCAGGCCTACTTTAAGAGAAACAATAAACGGAGCTAAGTTAATAGCAGAATCAAAAGTGATAGATGTATTGTCATTGGGTCCAGATCAAAATGCTCAGGAGTATATTTTTCATCCCGAGAAGATGGACAAAGGTCAGAATGGTGCCGGCGGTGTTCCTTTAAGAAAACCAGAAGATCTTAAAGCGATTTATAATGCGACCCGTTGTGGCAATTACCCTTTAGTAAGATGTTATGCGGGAACGAATGACCTTATTAAATGGGCAAAAATGTCAGTAGCCACAATACATAATGCCTGGGGTGCTATTCCCTTGTTCTGGTACAGTGTTCTTGATGGCAGGTCATCACGCAATATGATAGAGACGATTGAAGGTAATCAGGATGCAATTAGATGGTATGCAAAAAGAAATATCCCGGTAGAAGTAAATGAATCTCATCAGTGGAGTTTAAGGGATGCCCACGACAGCCTTGCGGTTGCTTTAGCTTTTCTTGCTGCTTACAATGCAAAGGTGCTCGGGGTAAAGCACTATGTTTCTCAATATATGTTTAATACTCCTGCCGGTACATCGCCGAGAATGGACCTGGCCAAGATGCTTGCAAAAAAAGAGATGATAGAAAGTTTATCAGGTAAAAATTTCAAGGTTTATACAGAGGTTAGAGCCGGGTTGAACAGTTTTTCTTCTGATATGGATATTGCCAAAGGGCAGCTTCCTGCATCAGGTGTTTTAAGTCTGGCGTTAAAGCCGCATATATTTCATGTCGTTGGATTTAGCGAGGGACATCATGCTATAAAGGCCGAGGAATTGATAGAAAGCTGTAATATAATTCACGGAATGCTTAGAAATACTCTGACAGATTTTCCTGATCTTACCATCGACCCTCTTGTCCAAAAAAGGAAGAAAGAACTTATTAAAGAGTCCGGGTTGATATTAAAAGCTCTGAAATCTTTGCAACAGAACAAAAAGAAAGATGCTTATATTGATTCATTTGCTCTTTCCTCAGCTGTGAGAATCGGATTGTTCGATGCTCCTCATTTAAAAGGCAATTCTTACGCAAAGGGGAATATAAACACTCAAATATTGAACGGGCGTTGTGTTGTGTGTGATGTTAAAACAAACAGGGAAATAAAGGAGAAAGAAAGAATAGAGAAAATCTTTATAGGAGAAGGCAAATGTGTGGAATAGTAGTAGTTGAAGGGAAGTGTTTACCGGGCGAAATGGAAAAGATGCTTCTTTCTATTAAATATAGAGGTCCTGATGATACCGGAACTTATATTAAGGATAATATTGCGTTGGGGCAGGTTAGACTTTCAATAATAGATGTAAAAGGCGGACACCAGCCGATTTTTAATGAAGACCGAACGAAGTGCATAGTATTTAACGGAGAGATATATAATCATAAAGAGTTGAGAGCAAAACTGAAAAATAAACATGTCTTTAGTACAAAGACAGATACTGAAGTTATTCTACATCTATATGAAGAGGAAGGTCCGGACTGCATTAAAAAGCTAGACGGAATGTTTGCGTTTGCCATATATGATAACGGTAAGCTATTTATCGGCAGGGATAGGATTGGCATCAAACCTTTGTATTTTGGAACAAATAAAGAGACGATATATTTTGCTTCGGAGATAAAAGCATTGCTGGATTGCGAAAGGGTATCCGTATTTTTGCCGGGTTACTATTATATTTCGAAAGAGGGTTTTACAAAATACTATGAACTCCCTGATAAAGTTTCTATAAGTGCTGATATTAAAGTTATAACGGCGATGGTGGAGCGATTGCTGGAGAAAGCTGTCCAAAAGCGCTTAATGTCAGATGTTCCAATAGGTGTTTTTTTAAGCGGAGGTGTTGATAGTAGTATTATTGCCGCGCTTATGAAGAAAAACATCGAGAATCTCGATTCGTTTACCGTGGGAATGAAGGGTGCAGACGATTTATATTACTCAAAATTAGTTGCAGATAATCTTAAGACAAAGCATAATGAGCTTATCTATACAAGGGAAGATATGCTTAAAGTACTTCCTGAAGTAATATATCATCTGGAATCGTTTGATGCCCCTCTGGTTCGGAGCGCGATACCGTCTTATTTCCTTGCTAAACTGGCAGGTGAACAGGTGAAAGTTGTATTGGCAGGTGAGGGTGCTGATGAATTGTTCAGCGGGTATAAATATCTGGGTAAAATACAAGAAAAGAAGGATTTAGATCTGGAATTGCGAAAAATAACCGGAAATTTACACCAGACAAATCTTCAAAGAGTTGACAGAATGACAATGGCTCACTCCGTTGAAGGAAGAGTCCCGTTTCTGGATTCCGAATTTCTGTCTTATGTTATAAGCATTCCTGTGGAACTTAAGCAGCGGCATGATAAACAGGAAAAGTGGATACTGAGAGAAGCCTTCAATGAATATCTGCCTATAATCATAACAAACCGCCCAAAACAGAAGTTTTCGGACGGTGCGGGATCAATGGAACTATTAAAAGAATATGCCGAGAAGAAGATAACGGATTCCGATTTTAAGAAGGAAAATAATAGTAGAGTGAGAACGAAAGAAGAACTTTTGTATTATCGGATATTCAAAGAGAGACTCCCGGATAAGGTTATGCAATGTTTTGGTAAAACAGAGGTATTCTGATGAATGAAGCGTCAGAAATGAAGCTTAAACAATTAATAAAACAAACGGCCGAAAAGGGCAAAGCCATTACCTTTTGTGTTTTGGGAGCAGGGCATGGAGGGATGGCAATGGCAGGTCATCTTGCTATAATGGGATTTCCTGTCAGGTTGTTCAATAGAACCGACGAAAAGCTTAATGCGGTCAGATGGCATGGTGGAATAAGGGTTGAAGGGGAAATTGAAGGATTCGGAAAGATAGATAAGGCTACGGCTAATATCGAAGAAGCAATAACAGGCGCGGATGTACTGATGGTTGTTACACCTTCTACAGCTCATAAAGATATAGCTGAACTTTGTGCGCCTTATTTAAAAGCAGGCCAGATTATTGTGCTTAATCCCGGACGTACCGGCGGAGCTTTGGAGTTCAATAAGACACTCAAAGACAAAAAGGCCGAAGAATTGATAATCGTCTCAGAAACACAGACTTTTATTTATGCCTCAAGAGCCGTATCCGGTTCGGAGGCAAATATATTCAGGATAAAGAATGCTGTAGCCCTTGCGACGCTTCCTGCACATTGGATTTCTGAAACCTTGAATGTTATCAAGCAAGCCTTCCCTCAATTTGTTGCCGGAGATAATGTTTTAAAGACCAGCCTTGACAATATTGGCGCCGTATTTCATCCGGCATTAACAATTATGAATGCAGGCAGGATAGAGAATACCCGCGGGCGTTTTGAATATTACCTGGACGGAGTAACCCCCTCGGTGGCAAAAATCCTTGAAGCGATAGATAAAGAAAGGGTTGCAGTTGCCGAAAAATTGGGAATCAGGCTCTTAAGCGCGAGAGAATGGCTTTATCTTACTTATGATGCTTCTGGAAAAAATCTTTATGAAGCAATACAGGAGAGCAGCGGCTATAAGGGAATAAACGCGCCCTCCAATATTAATCACAGGTATATTTTTGAAGATGTGCCGATGAGTCTGGTTCCTCTTTATTCGATAGGCCAGATGCTAGGTCTTAATATGCCTACTATCAAGTCGATTATAGATTTTGCTTGTATAATGCATGATAAAGATTATTTTAAGATTGGCAGAACTGTAGAAAGTCTCGGTCTTTCAGGGATGTCAGTTAAAGACATAAGACAATTAGTAGTAGGCATTGAAACAATAAAGTGAGGTGTATTATGAAGAAACATTGTAATCTAATAATTGTTTGCTTTCTGCTTATATCTGCAGGAATGTATTCGCAGACAGTTAAAAAATTTCAGTTAAAGAAATTCGAACTGAAAAGTACCCCCACTTCTTCATCAAGCCCAACGATTGCTTCTGTTCAACCTGAAATAGTACTTCCTGCTCTGCCAAAGGGGCAAAAAAGAGTTGATGTTAATGTAATACAAGAGGAGTTTTATGAATGTCCTAAATGTGGCAGGGAATCTGTAAAAGCCGGTAAGTGTGTGTTTGACGGTACAATGCTTGTAAAAAAAACAAGAAGTTTTACTTATAAATGTAAACAATGCGGTTATATTAGTGAGGACCCGGGGAAATGTCCTGTGTGCAAAGGAAACCCTTCGCTTAAGAAATTTGAAGTGAGCTATCAGGATATCACATGCAAGGAAATATCTTCTGAACCTGGTTTATGTGCAAAGTGTAAGCAAGCGTTAAAAAGAAATATTAACGTTGAGATTAAAAAATAGTAAATAATCAGCCGTCATTTTCGGTGATGTGCAGCATTAAATATAGATGTTATAATTGTTTGAATCAGGAGGAATGATGAAAATTCAGCTTTCGGAAGTAAATCTGCTGTTAAATAAATTTCTCGAATATTCTCCGCGGATACTTATCAGCCTGGTTGTAATACTGGTTGGTTGGCTTATTGCGGTCTTGATTCGTTTCCTGGTTGCAAAGACACTGGAGCTGATAAAGGTAAATATATTAGCGGACAAAATAGGAATTACTGAAATATTAAAGAAAGGCAAGATTGATTATACAGCCTCAAGGCTTGCCGGCATAATATTTTTCTGGCTTACAATTATGATAACGTTATTTGCGGTCGCCGATATAGCCGGCATATCTGTTCTTGAACCCATTTTCAAAAGAATGTCTGAGAACATTCCTAATATAGTCTCATCGATAATAATTCTTATTGTAGGCGGTCTAACGGCTTCTTTCCTTGGAAATTTCGTTCAAACAGTTGCAAATAATGCTGCTTTCCCACATCCGGGGTTGTTTTCAAAAGGTACAAAGTATGCAACGATGATTTTGGTGCTTATACTTGCTTTTGAAAATCTTAAGATTGGTTCCGGAATAATTAGTTATACTTTTTTAATTATCCTTGCTGCGACAACTTTCGGTATTGCGCTTGCTTTTGGCCTTGGTTGCAAAGAAATAGCCAGAGATCTTGCTGAGCAGTTTATTAAAAACCTTGAGGAAAGAAATAGAAAAGGGCCAAAAGGTCCTGATCTGGAAGGTTAATCAAAAGGAGCGAAACATGTCCGAATATATAATTTTAGGTATAGTGTTTGGATTAGCCCTTGCAATGTTTATTGCCATTAAGAGAAGCGAGAAATAACACAAGAGGATTGTATGATTCTAATATTAATAGTAATTCTGGTGTTAACTCTTCCGTTATTGTTCAAAAGAATTGAAGAGGCGTTAGAGATATTTTTGTTAATAATGGGATTAATAACACTAACTATAACATCGCAATGGAGCCTGCATCTAATAAAAGAAATACTTTTAGAGCCTATAAAGATAACTATTACAGTATTTGTGGCCGGAATATTATTTAATATTATCCAAAAAACAATAGAAAATAATATTGGTGTTATTGCTGATAAAATAGGGGTCAAATTATTTGTTTTTTTGTTAGTTGTAGGGCTGGGGTTCCTTTCAAGTATCGTTACTGCAATTATCGCAGCATTAATACTTGTTGAGATAATCAATATTCTTAAATTCTCCAGAAATGCAAAAATAAAAATAGCGGTCTTAGCATGTTTTTCAATTGGATTTGGAGCGGTTTTAACACCTATAGGCGAACCGCTCTCAGCAATTATTGTTTCAAAATTAAAAGGACACCCTCATTTTGCTGATTTCTGGTTTTTATTAACAAATTTATGGTATTTCGTCATTCCGGCAATAATATTTATCGGTTTTATTGCATCAAAAATAGCTGTTATTGATAAGGAGCCAAAAGATATACAGAAACAAGAAAAGCACGAAACTTTAGGTAACATCTTTTACAGATCGTTAAAAGTATATGTATTTGTCGCAGGATTGGTTTGTTTAGGCGTCGGTCTTAGACCTCTAATAGACTTATATTTATCGAACGTTTCTATTTATGCTATATACTGGATTAATATTACCTCAGCATTTCTGGACAATGCAACTCTTGGAGCCGCCGAAATTGGACCTGCATTAAGTCTGCCACAGATAAAAGCAGCAGTTTTGGCTCTGATAATATCCGGAGGCATGCTTATCCCGGGGAACATCCCAAATATTATCACAGCAAATAAGCTTGGTATTGGTAGTAAAGAGTGGTTGAAAATAGGGGTTCCGTTTGGGCTTGTCCTGCTCATAGTTTATTTTATTATAATTGTCGTTATAAATCATATCTGATTAAGGAGGAAAATAATATGAGATTGATATTGTCGTTGATTGCCGTACTTTGTGTCTGCGCTGCGATGGCTCATGCAGCAGACCTGACAGGGTTATTGATTGGACAGGTTGATTCAGCAGCTCAACCTCTTGGGAAAGGTGAAAAAATTATAGGTGTTGCTTCTATAGTCGGTCTTATAATTGCCCTTGCATATTACATTTTTTTTAAAAAGGATGATAAGAAATAGCGTTTTGACAATACTAGAATTGCAGAGTTGGGAGAAAGAGTATGGATAATATAATTGAGAGTAAAATTGATGCAGACATATTAAATGACGTAAAAAAGTTTTTATTGATGTATTTTAAAATTGCAGGGGTAGCCTTAGTGGTTTTATTTTTTGTAATATTTGTCAAATCTTTTATTATGTCTGTAATGCTGGAGGGGATTCTTTTATATGCTATTTGGATAACAGCTCTCTGGTTAATATATAAATATTTTCGTAAGAATAAAAGCATGGCAGTATTACTGATTTTAACTATTTTAACATTTCCGCTCGGATTTGTTTTTCTTGCTTGTTATGAAAAAGTAAAAGAACCGGAGAATGAAAAAGAAACTATAGCGTTTAACGAAGTTAGGGACTTTATATTGCTATATTTCATGCTAACAGGAACATTGATAGTGCTTGGACATTTCATGGCTGTTAATAATGTCCCGACTTGGTATGTCCCTAATTTATTTGTTTCAATCATCTTATATGTTATATGGGTGATAATGCTTTGGTTTATATATAAAGATTTTCGTAAAAATAGAAGGATGTTGAATTACTTTTCATTGATTGTTCTAACACTTCCGTATGGGCTTATAATGGTATCATGTCGTACAAAACTTAAAGAAGTTGATAAGAATAACAAGAAGAAATATATTTCTGAATATATATCGTGAAAATATTCAAGAAGTAAATGAGTAATACGTGTTATAATATAATAAAGGAGCAATCAATGCCTGAATATAGAATCAACGTGGTACTGACGGAGATAGAAAAACTGACGCTAAGTTCGCTTTCAAATACAAAGTTCCTTCTTCCTGGGGAAATAAATCTTTTAAAAAAGTTTGCAGAATCCGCCGTTAAAGTTAATGAGGTGAGCGAAGAACTGTGATGGATGAAGATTGCAATAGATTATGGTAGACAACCCTAAAAGATAGCGCAAAAATACACGGAGGAGCATGAACTTCAAGAAGAATATATGGAGTTAACAACTTTCAATCAGATAATATTGTCTATCATTTTTATTCTACTTAATGGATTCTTTGTTCTTGCTGAATTTGGCATTGTAAAAGTTCGGCACACGCAGCTTAATAGTCTGATTATACGTGGAAATAGAAAAGCTAAAATCACCCAAGAAATTATCAATAAATTAGATTACTATCTTAATGCCTGCCAACTTGGAATAACTATAGCAAGTATCGGTCTAGGCTGGATTGGCGAACCGGTAATAGCTAAAATAATTGAGTCTTTGCTTCCGGGATTTCTAGACGAATCTACTCTGCATATAATATCGTTTACAATTGCCTTTGCAATAATAGCATATTTGCATATTGTTATAGGGGAGCTTGTTCCGAAATCTATAGCAATAAGAAAACCATTATCCTCAGCTCTTTTCTCTTCAGTACCTCTCTATATATTTTCTAAAATATTATTTTTACCGCTTGTTATACTGAATAAGAGTTCAAATATGCTGTTAAGAGTAATCGGAATTCCCCCGGAAATGACTTATCATATAGCATATTCTGAAGAAGAATTTAGATCAATTCTCTCTGAATCTCAGGCGCAAGGGACTTTTTCTTTAAACAGGCTTTTCCTTACAGAAAACGCTCTTAATTTCGGAAAATTAACTGTTTCTGGCATAATGGCTCCTTTTGAAAAGCTAATAGTACTTTATATAGATAAACCCTGGGAAGAAAATTTACGAATAATAAAACAATATAAAAGAAGCAGATATCCCTTATGTCAGGGAAATAAGGAAAATATCCTCGGATTTATTCATTTGAAAGATATAGTGATTTCAAATTTAAATCTTGAAACACCGGACAGTCTGAGAAAAATATTAAGACCAATATTCTTTGTTAAATCCAATATGTTATTAGAAGATTTGCTGAGGGAGTTTCAAAAGAGAAAAGTTCAGATAGCCCTAATCAATTCTGATAAAGGTCAAACAACAGGTTTTATTTCTTTTGAAGATATTGTTGAAGAGCTGATCGGGGAAGTGCAAGATGAATTCACAACAGAAGTATTTGTGCATCTATCTGATCTAATCAGTAAAAAAGGTGTTATTGCTGATATAGGAGACATTGACAAGAAAGAGGCTGTCAATAGATTGATAAAAAAGGCAGCAGCTTTATATCCAGAGATTAATGAAAAAGAAGTATCAGATGAAGTATGGAAAAGAGAAGCGATGCTTTCCACTGCAATCGGTAGTGAGCTGGCTATTCCTCATGCCAGAGTAGAGATATCTAATACTATAATAGTTTTTGGAAGATCAAAAGAAGGAGTAGAGTTTAACGCTCCTGACAAACTTCCTGTGAAATTAATATTTCTTGTCTTAACGTCGAATTCTTCTCCCATAATGCAATTGCGAATTCTGGCAAAAATTGCAAAAGTCGCAGAAAGCTATATATTTAGACAAAAAATAATGGAAGCGAAAAATGAAGACGAAATACTGAATGTTATAAGACTGGCTGATTTCTCATATTCCGTTGAGACCCGTGATGGAAACACCGCTGATTTAATAACATAATGGTCAGAGAGAAGGACTAGGAGGATATATGGCAAAGAACAAAGTGAATGTTTCACCTTCGACAAAGGGAATAATAAGTAAAGAGAAATTGCTTAAGGAAATTGAGAAAAAGGCTTACGAGCTTTTCCTTATGAGAAAAGGCCAACACGGGAGTGATTTGAATGATTGGTTGGAAGCGGAAAAGATAATTAAGAAAAAATATAAACTTTAAAATATGAAAAACAAATTTAATTTTCATCCTCTAGTAGAAAAAACTAGAAAGGGTATAGATAAATCTTTTTCATATAAAGACTTCCTTTATATGGGGCATGTAGGACTGAATATACATGTAACTCCTAAATGTGTTGATAGAGCATTGAAAGTAATGGATATTTTAATTAAAGCTCTCGAAGGAAAAGGTGCTCAAGTTTCAATAATAAATAAAGAAGATAGAAATACTACTTGTGTTAGCTTGTCTGGGGTTGTGCTTGAAGTAGATATGTATGAGAAAATGAATATTGTCAAGAATACTAAAGTTGGTTTTTTAGAAAACAAAGTTAATTTCGTTCCTAATGGTAAGCTGGCTTTTAGAATTAACAATACCTTTGGTACGCGCAAAGAATGGCAAGACGAAGACAATAGAAAATTAGAAGATATGATTGATGTTTTAATTGAAGGCTTAAATAAAGCCGTAGTTAAGAATAAAGAGCAACAGAAAATATGGGATGGCTGGGAAGAAGAACGTAAAAAAAGAGCAGAAATAGAAAGATTAAATGCTTTAGAACAAGAACGCTTTGTTAATCTAGAAAAAGAAGCAATGCGTTGGCAAAAAAGCTCTTTAATTCGTTCTTATGTCGAAGCTGCTTCAAAAGCCTTTATTCAAAAGAATGGTAAAATTGAACCTGGAAGTGAATTTGATAAATGGAGAATATGGGCTAACAAGAAAGCAGATCATTTAGATCCGTTAAAATCAGAACCATCAGAAAGTCAAATAAACAAACCCCAACCTTAGATTATAACCCTTGTCATTGTTTTCTCCGTGCCAATAATATCTTCGTAGCATATATTAATAATATTACTGTAAGACTACAAAGGAAAGAAGATGAAAAAAGATAGCATGAAAGAATTTAGAATACCATTTAAGTATTGTATTTATTTATATGACAGGAATGGAGATGAAAAAGCAAATAATAGAATTCCTGGTGTAGTGGTGTCTGCGTGTTCTAAGAGGAAAATATCTTTTAATACAGTTGAGCAATTAATAGATTTTATAATAAAACACCAAACAAAAAATGAAGCTAAGTTAATAAAATTAGATAAAAATATTAATAAGCTTAGTTAGAGGAGTTATTATGTTAAAGAAATGCGTTTTATATAAACCTTTTAGATTTAACTATCCAAAAGGAATAGCTATTGATTCAAAGAATTGTGTCTACATCGTTGACTACGGAAACAAGTGTATTAGGAAATATGATTCTATAGGACGAAAATTGTTAAAATGGAGTGAAAAATACTCTTGTCTAAATTCTATAGCAGTTGATAAAAATGACAGAATATATGTTACCGATGCCAGAGGTATTAAATTGTACACAGAGTATGGGGAATATTTAAATGAATTTAGAGATAGTGGTAACGGAGATGGAGAGTTTGATTGTATTCATGATGTTTGTGTTGATGGCAACGGATTAATGTATATTGTCGATGCTTTGAATCATAGAGTTCAAGTATTAGATGACAAAGGTGAGTTTGTTTTTAAATTTGGCGGTTTAGGATCAAAGGAAGGACGATTTAATACTCCTCACGGTATATGTTTAGATAAAGCCGGTAATATTTACGTGTCAGATATCTTAAATCATAGAATCCAGAAATTTGATAATAAAGGTAAATTTATTATGACTTGGGGTAAATTTGGTATTTTAAAAGGTCAATTTGATAGCCCAGCATTAATAAAATTTGATAGGGAAGAAAAGCTTTATGTAGCAGATTCAAGAAATAATAGAGTTCAAAAATTTGATATTAGCGGGAAATTTGTATCTGAATGGGTAAATAATGAAAATAATAGCTATTTCGACAACCCTTATGGTGTTGGAATAAACAAAGATAATCTAGTTTATGTGACAAATTCGGCAAATCACATCCTGCAAGTCTTTAACTCTAATGGTGAGTTGCTTTCAGTATGGGGAAGGCAAAAAGCATTTTAATATTGACTTTAATATTTGAAATTTATATAATCAATGTACAGGGTGAGATAAATGCAATAATATAAAATAACGGGCTGCCTTTGTAATTCCTTCAGCCGTCTCCGTTTCACCCCTTGAGTACCGAATAGGAGAACGGCGGGCAGCCCATATAAAAATAAACTCTTATGGGCTATTCGTTATTAGTTTGTGTCTTCCCCTAGAGGGCACAAACAGGGATAGCCCATGAGAAGTAAATATAATACAATTATTAACTAAATAATTCAATATAGATTAGAAAATACGAGGATATCGAAAATGTCAAATTATGATTTTAAAACATTATCTGCGATTGATTTTGAAGATTTGTGCAGAGATCTTTTACAGAAAGAATTGAGAATAACACTGGACAGTTTCAAACCTGGAAAAGACGAAGGTGTGGATTTTAGATACTATAAAAACATGAAAGAGTCGATAATTATACAATGTAAGCATTATGCAGATTCTAATTATGCGAAACTTTACCACGTGCTAAAATATGACGAATTAAACAAAGTCAAAAAACACAAACCAAAGAAATACACTATTGCAACGTCATTAGGTTTGAGTAAAAGTGAAAAAAAGAATATTTGTGATACATTCAAGCCTTTTATGAAACATGCAAATCCAATATATGGGAAGAGAGATTTAAATAATCTTATTGGTAAATATCCGGAAATTGAAAAACAACACTTTAAATTATGGCTTTCAAGTACAAGTGTTTTAGAGGGAATATTTAATAGAGTCTCAAAAAGCATTTCAGAAGAGGCTTTTCAGAAGATAAAAGAACATGTGAAATATTATGTTTTGAATGATAGCTACAAGATAGCTTTTGATTTATTGAAAGATAATAATTATTGCGTTATTGCTGGAAGCCCAGGAATTGGAAAAACAATTCTGGCAGAAATGCTAATAATATACTATATAAGCGAAGGATATAAGTTAATTAAAATTACCGAAGATATAAAAGAAGCAAGTAGTGTTGATTACAAAAATGAAAAAATAATATATTATTATGATGATTTTCTAGGTAGAACTTCTTTTGATGAAAAGATAAACAAGAATGAAGATGAAAGAATTATAGACTTCATCGATGCAATAAAGGAATCGACACATTCTAAATTGGTGCTTACAACTCGAGAATATGTATTACAACAGGCAAAGATGAAGTCCGAAATTATATTCAGAGGAAATAAAGATTTAAAAAAATGCATTATTGATTTAAAGAAATACACAAGATATATTAAAGCAAAAATTCTTTACAATCACTTGTATTTCTCGGATTTACCATCGGCATATATTAACGAGCTAATAAAAAACAAAGAATATTTAAAAATAATAGATCACAAGAATTATAATCCGAGAATTATTAGTGAAATGTCTAAGAAAAGTATGAATACCGGGGTTTCTGCTAATGATTTTGTAAAAATATTCCTTCAAAATCTCGATAATCCTTTGTTGATATGGAAGAGTGCTTTTTCAAATAGATTGTCGCAAGCTTCTAGAAATTTATTGATGCTTATGTTTACATTGCCAAACAAAGTATTTATTGAAGATTTAAGGTGTTCATATATTCGATACAATGGCGCACATTCTAAAGAGTACAATTATCACATAAATTCTACTGATTTCCAAAATGCACTAGAAGAATGTAAAGGCGATTTCATAACGTTTGAAAAGGATAAAAATAAAATAACGGTAGGCTATTGTAATCCATCAATAAAAGATTTCATATTAGGCTTTATAAAAGAAAATAAAAATGAAAGTGTAATATTTCTTAAAGCATCTGTGTTTTTTACTCAAATTGAATCAATTTGGAATGTGAAAGATAATCTGTCAATATCTGAGTTATTGAATTCAAATATTGCAGAATTAATCTCAGCGATAATCAGAACTATTAGTGATAGGGATTTTGAAAAAGAAACGATAAAACGTTCATATATATTTATGAAAGAAAGATCATTTGAGCAAAGACTTGAAAGAGTTGTTTCTATTGGAGCAGATATTAATAATGATGAATTAAACAAAGCCATAATGATGTTGATAGTTAATTATCAAAGAAAAATAATAAAAGGAAAGTCCATAGATAACGAGCATGTGTTATTACTTAAAGCAATTAAAGAGGCGAAAATAAAGATCGATAGCTTATTTAAAGAGGTGAAAAAAATAGCAATTAATAATTGCAATACAATTGAAGGTTTCGATGTTTTGGATAATTTAAGTGGGATATTTCCAAGCATGTTTTCTAGCAAGGAAATAGAAAAACAAATGACAAAATTAAGAGTCGTGGCTGAAGAAGGACTGGAAAATGTGTCTCTTGACCCGATTACTTTGAGAGAGGAAGAAGATATTTTAGAAAGATTGAGCAAGAAATATAGTATAAATATTGAAGATGTTCTTGAAGATGTAAATGAAATGGCAAATAGAGCAGAGCAAGAAGATGAAGATAGCGGGTATGAATCTGCCAATCCATTTGATGATGTATATTATCCTACTGATATTGGCGATAAGGAAATAGATAGCATGTTTTTTGACCTAAACAAGAAATAATATAAGCTATTCCTTTTGGGCTATGTGTTAATGGTTTGTGTACTAGACAGCCAATAAGGGCATAATAAGGGGTGTATTTATGACTAGCGAGCACGAATATGACTACTTTGTATCTGTATTTAGCAGATTTTGTCAAGTAGGGACGCTTCTTGAAAAAGAAGTAAACCCACTGAAGGCAAAAGTGCTTAAAATAGAGTATAATAATTTATTGTGTACTTTAAAAATGGATAAAATAGAGGAGAGGTAAAGGGGCAAAATGGAGAACAAAAAAGAATTTGATATTATATCGCTTATTCAAAACGAACATTCTACTTACTTGGAAAAGCACGATATTCTTAAAAAAATAATATTTGATCTTCTCGACAAAGACAACCCGTGGGAAGATGTAAAAGAATTCCTTTCTTTTTTTAATAATGTACTTTTAAAGCATTTTGAGGATGAGACAGCGGTAATAAAGTTATTGCTTGATAATAAAGATATGACTAATGAGGAAGCAGATATAGTAAACACAGTCATTCAAGAACACAAAACAATAGTTAAATGCATCAATAAGCTTAATGAAACAGGTAAGATTTACACGCCTCTTTTAAGAGAAATAAAAGAAGATTTTATCGCCGAAGCCCATGATTTGATAGACATTATTACAAAACATGCTAATACGGAAGATGCAAAGTTCTTTCCACTTGCAAGAAAACTCTTATCTAAAGTCGAACTTGATGAAATAAGAAAAACAATTGAAGAGAGACGAAACAGCTGAATTATATAAAGTTTCAATGGAGTAATTGCCGAAAGTATTGATAGTATTGAAAGGGATCATATGGTGAATGCCGTACTAGAAAGAAGAAAACATAAAAGGGTGAAATTTGATGCTGTTATTGACCTGAAAGCAGCTGAAAGTGTTTATCGGTATATTTCAAAGGGAAGTGTAAAGGACATTAGTTTAGGCGGACTTAAATTTGAATCCTGTCTGGATCTAGATATAAAGGATGTAGTCTTAAGCTTTGGGAACGGTTCTTTCCTTGGAGGTTCCGTGATCAAAGGTAGGATAACAAGAGTTGTTAAGGACAAGCTTACCTATTTATATGGAGTGGAATTTCAGGATCTAAAGTTTTGGGAAAAAGCAAAGATCTGGTATAAGACGGCCGCTAAATGAAATCCTGTAATTTTTGCTCATGATTTGGTGAAGTTTAATTAAAAAGTAATTAAAGGCGGAGATGAAGGAAAGCAAAAATATTTATCCCAAAACAATAGGTGAGGCAGTTAATAGAATTCTTTCTAAAACACATGATGGGTTAAAAATAACGATTATGAGGTCTGCCGAAGAAGAATTTGCTAGCAAGTTTAATGTAGGATTAGGAGCCTGTATAAGAAAAGATTTTGGTTTGTGGGATAATAAAAATCCAGAATTGTTAAGAGATTGTACGTCTGAAAATATAGATCCAGACGAAGCTTCGAAAATGATATTGAAAGCATTATGGAAAAGAGTGCGAGATAAAGAAAAGAAGCAATAGGCGAGTATGAAGGCTAAATTTAATTAAAGCAGTTAAAGGGAGAAAAAATGTCAGAAGAAAGAGCAGAATATAAAGTAAATTCAGTAAAGAAAGCAGCGTTTGGTGGAAAGGTCATAAAGTGGGGCAAAGTAAAAGACGTAAAGATTGGTGAAATATTTGACAACAAAGACTGCGGAATGAGCGAGATGATAAAGCTAATCTGGATATTCATTAAAAAGCACAAAATAAACGAGTAGTTCTTTTATAGCGGATTTAGTGCAATAAGCATCTGTCTAAGTATTAAGAAAGGAATATAGTGAAATTGTTTACAGGTTGTATATATCAAGATAGATATAAGAATTTCTGGGCGGTTTTTAGAGTAAATAAGGGCAGTCCGGTAGTAAGACGCTATAAAGTAGATGAGAATAATGATAGATTGATACCCTTGAACGGTTTTGATATTTCTAATAGCGTTCTTGTCTCTGCTGAAGATCATTCAAATACTGGAATTGATTTGCCAAATGGATGGGAATGTATTAAAAAGCTAGAGAAAGATTATTTAGAGTAATTTATGAAGCATAGGGCTTAAATGAATAAAAGCAAATATTTAATAGCGTGTATTTTAACGCTTATTCTTTTTTCCGGCTGTCAGTATAAAGTATCAGATGCTGGAAGTAATAATAGCGATAATTTAAACGTAAAATACGGCTTACCCAGCACAAACGGAAAGCTTATTTATAGAACGGGATATGCTTTATTACACGATAAAGAAAAGAAAGAACCGCTATGGGTTTCGTATCATTTAACAGCTAATGAATTGAATAGTCCTCAAATCAAGCGTAGCAATAAGTTTGCACCAGATCCAGAACTCTTACCCGGAGAACGGGCAGAATTGAACGATTATAAGAATTCCGGCTATGATCGTGGACATATGTGTCCGAATGCCGATCAGTCGTACAGTGTGATAACAATGAAGGAATGCTTTTATCTTAGCAATATGTGTCCTCAGCTCCATAGTCTAAATGCAGGCAAATGGGGTAGCTTAGAGAGCAAAGTACGAGCGTTTACAAAGAAACAGGGTGAAGTGTTGGTAGTTTGCGGACCTGTTTTTGATAAGGTTAGATCTAATATTAACACTATCGGAGATAATAAGGTTTGGATTCCTTCAGGGTTCTTTAAAGTAGTTATATATAATACAGAAGAAGGAACTAAAGCGATTGGATATGAAATGCCACATAAGAACTTGACAGAAGAATTGAAGAAGTATATTGTAAAGATACGTGACATTGAATCTGAAACTGGATTAAACTTTATGAATAAGTTGCCTCAAAGCGAACAAGATAAATTAGAGATGATTGTGCCGGTAAGCCCGGAGATGTTGAATTAAGGGGGAGAGATGAGAGAATGGGTGTTTTTAATAGATATATTATTAGGTGCTATAGGATGGTTCATAATAATTGTAACTGTTAGGTATGTAATACATAAGATAAAAAAACAGAATAATTTTAAGGCCAAAATTAAAAATATAATAATTGCCAGTATTATATTGGGCGGTATCGGTTGGTCTTACAATAGAACATATAATCATAATGACAATGAATTGGCCGATAACAAGTTTAAATCACTAAATCATAATATTGTTTCTGAAAATATAGCTGAGTATAAAAACATAAGCATTTCTGCGCATAAGGAAGAAGCCGAAGCTGATTCTTATGAAAAAATATCTAAAACTGCATCAAGTGTTATTCCTAAACTTAATAATATTAGTAATACATTAATTGAATTTAATGGTAAGTTGAGTAGTATATTAGAATTAAAAGTTAGTGAGTCTAAACGTAAGGAAATATTATTATTATCTAGTACAATAAAAATGTGGTCTGATTTAATAATAATTGATATCAAATATCAGAAAGCTTGCGAGATTATTGTTAATGAAAAAGACCCAAATATATATTTGAGCAATACAATTGGTCCTATTGAAAAAGAATTAGCAGCAAAGCAAGTTGAAATACAAAAATTTTCTAAAAACATGATGGATAAAACTACTAAATAGTAAGGGGAAGATATGGGATTTACTTTTAGAAAAAGCATAAGTCTAGGAAAAGGGTTGAGAATAAATATGAGTAAGAGTGGCGTAGGCCTCTCTACCGGAATTAAAGGTGCGAGAATCTCCCTTACCCCAAAAGGAACTCGAATTTATGGAGGGGTCGGTCCCATTCGGTATCAAAAATCATTCAGTTCCGGAAGTAATATAAAATATTCAAGTAATACGTATTCACCGTCAAGAAGTTATAGCACATCAGCGCCAAGAGAGGAAACACCGGTAGGATGTGTTTATACAATATTTGTTCTCATCGGACTAGGACTAATGACTGTTTCAGTTGAACTCGGGGTAGGATTTCTAATACTCATGGGTATAATATTGACTCTTATTGAGTTGTCGCCTGTCAGAAAATCTAATAGACTGATGACAAAAGCGCATAAATCTTTCGGTGACACAGGATACTCTGATGAAGGAATTATATTACTTCAAGATTCAATAAAAGCAAATCTGAGTAATACAAAAGCAAAACTTCTACTTGCAAAAGCATATTATCTAAAAAGAGATTATGAAAATGCCATACCGTTGTTCGAGGAAATCAAAGAAATATTCAGCGATTTTTGTGAGATTCATTTTTATCTAGGTGTTTCCTATCATATGACAAAGCAATATGAAAAAGCTATTGTAGAATTCCAAGAAGTTGATGAAGAGGAAGAGTTTGGGGAATTTATGAAGACTATAAATAATAAAGGAATATGTCTTGTAATGTTGAAGAAATATGATTTAGCGGTTCAAGTATTCAAAGAAGGATTAAGAAGAAGAAAACAAGAATATGTAGAGATACAAAAAGAAATGAGATATAATCTTGTTTGTGCTTATGAAAAGTTAGATGAAATGAAGCTGGCAAAGAAAGAACTTCAGAGGCTTTACCTGATAGATGCTAACTTTAAGGATGTAAAAGAAAGAATTTCTGAAAAATAATCCAAGTAGCAAAGAGGTTGTATGCAAAGACAAAGGTCTGACTACTCTGGTAAAGCAGTAAATATTAAGCCATTCTACATAATAGAGATAGTATTGCTTGACCAAGAAGAAAAAGCAATTAGAAAGATTCAAATCGAAGCAGACAAAACGCTATATAAGCTAGCTGAGGAGATAGTTAAGTCATTTGGCTTTAAGTTTGATCATTGTTTCGGGTTTTATAGCAGTTTTGAGGGCAACATAACAAAAGCAGAAAGGCTTTATGAGCTCTTCGTGGATTGTAATGAATCACCTTCGCCGGGTGCGAAAAGTGTTAAGAAAACGAAAATCAGTGAAGTATTTAAAATATCCGGTGACAAAATGTTATTTTTGTTCGATTACGGAGATGATTGGCGGTTTTCTGTAGAACTCAAAGAAATAAAGAAAGGCGAAAATCAAGGGATGACGGCAGCCGTCATAGATAGTACCGGTAAAGCCCCAAAGCAATATCCGCCATGTGAAGAGTAATTAAAAATGTGTTTTTTATAAAAGTTATTTAAAGCGAGAAAGGGATAGAGATGACAGAAGAATGCGAAGAATATACAACAATTTCATCTTCATCAAAAACAGAAGTCAGAAGATGCTTCAACGGTCAAAAATGTCATAATGATAGAGAAAATTGTGGTATTCTTTCGTCAATACAGAATTATGAAACAGCTAATAATGGGTTAAAAGAAAGTATTAAATTGAATAATTTAAACAAATATTTTAATTCTGACAGCATGAGAAAAATCGCGGCCAACTGTTTTAATAGGACACAGGTTGTTAGCGTCGGAGACAGAAAAATATATTCAAAGCTATTTACTGATAATCTGAAAGAATTTATTGAAAACATTAATATTCAAGTTGTACAAGAACAAAATTTATTACTTAAAGATGAGTATAAGGATATTGTAAAAAATAAAAGAGTAGATCTTATTGTTGGTTCTAAGCGAAAAATATATATTGAGATTAAGGGTTGGGCAAATATAAATTCCCTTGGAGAAGCTTTAATTGAGGGCATCCTGTTAAAAAAGGAAGAAGGTAATAAGTTTATAGTTGTATTTTCTTCAGCCCCAAAATCTGAAGATTATATTAAATATAAAAAACTTGTTTATATCTCACCATTTTCTGATTACATTGATGAATTATTCATTTTGGAACTATCTGAAAGAGGGATGGAAGATTTAATTGCATTTAGGAAATATATTAAGGAAAACACTTAAGGTCTATCAACATTTGCTTCTGTTATTTTGAAATATAATTAAAACGGCGAGGAGGAAGAGACATGGGAAAGCAAAGAGATAGCTTTATCGGAGAAATAGCTGTTATAGAGCATCAATCTACCCCTCGTGGACGTAATTATTTCATGAAGTATGTAAAGCCGGGAGATCCGGAATATAAAGTGGCCCTCATGGAATGGGCTTTAATGAATACAAAATTGACATATGAAGAAATTAAAGAGAATATATGTAGTTGAATTAACAGTCACCTTAAGATTATTGATAGAATACTAATTATTTCCTTAATACCTTTTTTGATATATCCAAGAAGAGTCTTTTATTTGATAAGTTTTGATTCTTTAAAAGTGTTTTGATCTTTTTCAAGATAACCCTGTCAGATAAATTGCTGTCATTTTTCACAGGTTGAGTATTTATAAGATTCTCAAGATTGGTTTCTAAAGCTACAGCTATTTTATTTAAAGTAATAATTGAAGGTGAAATGACTTTACCTGTTTCTCTTGATCCTTGTTCAAGCCTACCAACCCAAGCTATATGAACTCCTGATAATTTAGCAAGTTTTGTCTTGCTATAGCCTTTCTCTTCACGTAATTCTCTTATTCTAATTCCTATTTGTTTTACAATATCATCCATGAGTGCCTCCGATAGCATTGCTTATAATGTATAAGAATATTGCCTGTTATAGTAGTGCACAGTAGGCAACTAAAAGTTGACTATAGGCAAGTATTGAAGGTATAATATATTATATTTATATTAAGAAAGGAGCTTTTTATTAAAAAAAGTGGAATATTAATTGTCATTCTAATAATTAACGTGTTTTTATCAAATGTACTAGCAGATGAATCTAGACTCTATAGTGGGATTGGGCTTGAGAGTTATTATATCGACCAGCCTATGAGTGCTATAAATTATGGACCATCAATACAAATAGGTTTTAAAATTGAATTTTCAGGATCAACTTATTTAAGGTTTGGATATGGTGTGGAATTTACACCAATGGGTAGCGACGATGGAGGTCATTGGGTTGCAATAAATAATCAAAATATATTCCTTGGATTAGGGTTGCCTATATATAAAGAAGAAAATAATTGCATAACTTTTGAGGCTGGAGGATTATATTCAGCCTGGAATATAGCATTTAACGAATCTACAAGTTACTTGATAATTTTAGGTGGTGTAAGTGGAAGAAGCATAATGCCATTTATAAGGATTGGCTATCAGATAAAAGGTAATAACGATTCTTTTGGAATAGAATTTGAATATAGACTTGGAAACAATAAACAATGTCCATCAGGTATGGGAATATATTTTATAAAACAAGTGTATATATTTAAATAGTGCAATAAAGTGCTTTCAAAGGAGGCTCTTTATGACTAAAGAAAATACAAATTTAAATAAGAGTAAAGCGGAAAGAAAAAAAAGAAATATTCCTACAGGTCGAGGCTTATTTTTGATTTTTATATCTGCTGTCATAATGTTTTGTGGGGTAAAATTTCATAATTATATTTATTCTGGTAAACGTCCGTCATATCAAGATAGTTATACTTATCATAAGGATGGAAGAATGACAATACGTGAAAAAAACGATATTGAGGATTTAAAAGAATCATCATTATTAAAAGAAAAGAAAGAACTTGAATCAAACAGAAAAGCAGTCGAGTCTAATACTGATAAATTAAATAGGGAATATGAAGAAAAGTTGGCAAAAGGAGAAAGAAACTTATTTTGTCCTATGTGCGGTAAAAAATATAGTTCTGTGTCTGCTCCTTGGGATTTCATAGAACATATGCAAACTTATTATTGCCCCTATTGTACACATGCAATTGGTAAATATGTTCCTTTAATAAGAATCCCAAAATGAATATATAAATAATACAAATTATTGTTAAATTTGGTTAACATTAGGATAAGTTACGGTTAACAACACGTTGACAGAAAACTTTAATTTATGTCGAATAATTTCAATTTTAAAGATTTTTCCTGATAAAAAGTATTAATATCTAACGCCTTGCCTTGCAGAAAATCCGTGCCGTTTGCCTGTGGAATAGATGATAATATTATATGGACAATAATAATATGAATAATAAAAGTGTAAACTGCGTAACAATAGGGATCCGTGACATATTTTTAAGAAACGACAAGGTTGCCGAAGAAGTATCAGTATGGTGTATTAATGCAAGAAAGAGAATATCAGAAAGCTTCCCTGACTTTATAGTTGGATGTCCAAATTCTACTACTGAAAGACTAGAAGATGCTGGTCGTACTTTAATCCTCCCAATAAGTGCATGTTGTCCTAAAACCTATGCGGTATTCAATGAAACGGCCGGAATCACATTTATGCTGGCTGAAGAATACTAATAGCGCTTTATATTCGATTCTACAATATACATGAGAATATCTACTACTTACAGAGTATCTCCTAAATAAACATGATTATCGCGCGATTTTTCGCTGGTTTATTCTCAGGTTTAAACGCTAGAAATTAACAAAGGAGGACTATGGATAATTTTAATAATAATTGGAAAAACGAATATGATTCTGGAGATGGTTTAAGAAACATATTTAAAGTCCGTTTTGAAATGTTGTCTATAAGATCTCAACTGAGGAATTTGATAAAGAAAGAGATAATAACTTATTCGCAAATATTGGAAAAAGAAAAATTCAATGTAAAGATCTATATTTGCAGAGCAAAATGCAAAAGGCTTATTCACCAATTCAGGGGTGCGATAGAAGATTGTACAATGGCACTCTCTATAAACAATGAATTTCCAGCAGCATGGGATGAAAGAGCGTTTTGTCATTATTTGTTGAAGGAATATAAAAAAGCCATTTTTAATTATACAGAGCTGCTTAAATTAAAAGTTAGTGACGAAGCATATTATTTTAGAGGAATAAGCCGGGCTAGATTAAAAATGTATTCAATGGCGATCGAAGATTTTACAGAATCAATAAAGATGGGGAAAGGAGAAGATCAGGAAACTATGTACAAAAGAGCGTATTGTTATTTAGTTACTAAAAAATATGATGAAGCCATAAATGATCTTTTAAAGGCGTTAAAGCTTGATAGTCAGAATGTTAAATATTTACATTATTTAGGGGAAGCATACAAGGGCAAAGGAGATATTAGGGTGGCTGAAGAAGTATTTGAACTAGAAAAAGAATTAAAGCCGTTAGCAGGAATGGATGACGAGGAAACAAAAGAAGGAATATGAAAAAGTTTCTGAGTAGAAATAAGTACTTAACGGCAAATACATTCTTGATTGCTGTCATAAGGTAACCTTTAAACACAACTTTTCAAATAATGTGGTGATTATTAACTACAAAGTTGAAGGGTATCTTATCGGTGTCATCTATACAGGATTGTTATTAAAGTGGAATAAGGAGGAATAACTGTGACTAATTCAAATAGTAATAGTTGGGAAAATGAATTTGATGATATTTTAAAACATTTGTATGATTTCCGCGGTAAGTTCTCATCTCTAAAAGTACAATTAGAAGTAATGGCAAAAAAAGAGATTATTATTTGTTCAAAAATATTAAAAAAACAAAGATTCAATGCTCAGGTTTATCTTCGAAGAGCTAAATGTAAAAGGCTTACTCATCATTTTTATGGAGCTATAAAAGATTGTACAAAAGCTATTGAACTAAATGATGCGTATTTACCCGCTTATGGTGAAAGATCATTTTGTTATCTTTTAATACGAGACTACGAAAAGGCAATTTTCGATTATTCAAAGATACTTGAGAAGTATAAGACTGATAAATATTTCTACTTTAGAGGAATTTGTAGAGCGAGATTAAAAATATATGCTCAGGCAATAGAAGATTTTACAGAAGCTTTGAAATTGCATGATGCTGAATGGCCGTCTGTTGTATTTAAAAGAGGCTTTTGTTATCTGAAAAGTAAAAAATACGATGAGGCAATTTTAGATCTCTTAGAAGTCGTACGATTAGATAATAAGAATACTAAATATTTGCATAATCTTGGAATAGCATACAAACTTAAAGGGAAAATTAAATTAGCAAAAGAAGTATTTGACCTTAAAAGAGAATTAATGCCTTTATCAGAAATGAATGAAAAAGAACCGGAAGACAGCTTATAAGAAAGTAGAAGAATTGAAAAAAATACTTACAGGTAAATACTTGCTTGATTGTGGGCATAAGGTAACCTTTAAACACAACTTTTCAAATAATGTAGTGATTATTAACTACAAAAATGAAGTTAAAATTATCTGTATGGATTGTTATGACTAAATAAGGAGGAAGTTAATATGATTAAAATAGTAAAAAAATATGAATTGAATCTACCGGACTCAAAAGACACAGTCGAGGAATATACTATAAACGGTAAGTACTGCTATATAAGATGTTTTGGCGATGGGATAAGGTATTCTGCGTATAAATATTCTTTACATGCGATAAAGGATGTCAAAGGAAAGAGGCTGGAAGACCATTTTGTAATAAAAGAGATAAAAAAAGAAGATACCAGTGGAAAAAGTTCAGAGCTTGTGTTTACAGTTCATCTTTTCGAAATACTAAAATATCTTGGCATAGTCACATTTAAAAACGGATATTAGTCAAAGTATTCAGATCTAAATACAAGGAGAGCGTATGAGTGAAAGATTTATAGTCCTTGTTTCAAAGACAGAAGCAGGAGAAAACGAGAAAGAGGTTAGAGAGTATGTTAATTATTGGTTGCTGGAAGAACAATTTGAGTCTCACGGTCGATTTAGCGGTACGGGAGTTGAAGGATATCTTATAGGCGGTATCTATACAGGGTTGTTATTAAAGTGGAATAAAGAAGTTTGTGATAAAAGTAAAAAGAGCGTTAAAGCAGGTGATGAAAATGAAGTATTTGGCAGCGAAGGAGACGCTCATATTGTTACAGAAAATATATACAAAGAATTAGAAAAGCTTATTTCTTGGGATGAGTACCCTGATAAATTATTTACGGGTAAGTGTTATGTGTTTACAGAGTACTGTGTAGAGCTTTCAAAAGACATTGTTGGAAATTATTGGACGGTCGTTGTCGAATTTCATGGTTAACCGGTTGGTTTAAATCCAAAGTATTTAAGCCTTATATGTACTATTTTGAGCAAGAAAATGCCCGGTTAACTATCATAATCACCGGAAAAAACAAAAATAATGTCAAGATAATATGGTATTATCTATACCCTAAAAAACAATGTATATAGAAAACCTTATAACAAAATATTTGGAAGAGTTTGAAAAGCGAAGCAAGAGAGATAAAGATTATGTAAGTCAAAATACTATTAAGGCTTACAATATCAACTTGCAGAAGTTTTTAATATTCCTTAAAGAGAATAAGTATGAGACCAACGTTAAGAAAATTAAAGAGGACTGTATTAACAGATATATTAACGAATTAGTTGATAAGAAGCTTTCTCCGGCATCTCGAAATCAGCGTATTTCCACCCTCAAGTCATTCTTTAAATGGGCGAGAAAATATTATGATATTAAGAATCCTATGGTAGAAATAAGGTGCGCTTATCAGCCAAGGAAAGAGGCGAGTTTCATCTCTAAAGAAGATTGCATAAAAATACTTACTCATATCGATAAAGTCGGAGGAATTAATCAGGTGCTTTTTAGAACTCTCTTACAATCAGGGATGAGAGCAAGTGAAATTATAGGATTAGATATTCCCGATATTACTTTTGAAAAAGACGGGATGTTTATTCGAGTTTTGAAAGGAAAAGGAAACAAGCAAAGGATATTGCCATTTAGAACTACAAATTCGGATTCTTCAGAAAATAGGGAGAATCTTAAATTATATAACTTGCTTAAAACATATATTCGAAACCGAAAGAAACAGGAAGTTGACGATAAAAACGCTTTATTCATATCTACCCATGGAAGAAGGATCACATATACAGGATTAAATAAGAAATTATCGAGATTACTAAAAAAAGTGACTCTCCAGCACAAGAAATACTCGCTTCACACATTTCGTCATACGAGAGGAAAAATTCTTATGGAAAATGGGGCTAGAATAAAAATACTTCAAAAGTTTCTTGGGCATGAGGACCCTGTTACAACGATAAGGATCTACGACCATACATCTATAGAAGAAATTTCAAACGCTAATAAATTCTAAAGAAAGGAGGCTAGTATGAAATATTCGCATTACTGGGTTCGACCAAGAGTAATTGAAAAAGATATATACAGTTTTATTGTTAAAGATTTCAAACTAATGGTTCCTGTCTTAGAGAAATACGGAGTAGTACTTGCGGATGTAGAAGGAAAATGGAAACCGCATATAGATGAAGATTATATTCAGTTTAATGGTGTTAAGGATTGCGGACATAGGAAAATATATAACAATGTAGCACAGCATGTAATCGATAAGGCCGGAGGAGTCTTTTCATATGACAGTAATAATGAAGGCGATAAATATTTTGTTAGTCAGGCAGTAAATACTAGATGTTGTAATGGCGATTGCTCGTTTGACAGCTTCTATTTTGACCGAGTCGTGGAAATCAGTAATCCTAATGATCCAGAGGAAAGTTCAAATGAAGCAAAATATTTTAAGCACTGCAATACAAATTTTAAGCCCTATGACCTTAGTGTTTGTGTTGTTCTTATTATTGCTAAGAAATATCTTGCTAACAAACTGATAGTTCTAAGTGACGGGGAAAAGCAATGGTGGGATGCAAAATTTATCACGGAATTAACTCTTGGTTACGGAACAAGCTTTAGTTTAGACAAGATATAAAGGAGGAGCTTTATGGGTAATAATATGGTTGGAGATCTATCTGTTACAGAAAGTAAAAATTCTTTTTGCTTTAAGAAGTCGACATATAAATATGAAGTGTTTGAGCATTATAATATTTCAAAAGGGAAGAAGGTTCTTTTAAATTTCACTGACAATAAAGGCGTCGAATATAAAGACCACGTTCTCTTGGCCTCAGGTAAATCTAGGCACAGGTTTGCTAAAAATATTAAAGGGCTATTTCCTGAGATAGACGAAAAACTCTTTGAGAGAGAATTAATGGATACGGACAGCTTCTTAAGGGAAGCTATCAATCGTAAAAAGCCGACAAATGAATCAGAATGTGAGAAGGAAGTAATTTTAAGCGAACAGGAGAAGCTGGATGCGGTAGAAGTTTTAAAGAACCCGAATCTTATGGAAGAAATATTATTAGATCTAGAAAATATTGGTTGTACAGGCGAAGTTTTAAATAAGAAGCTTTTGATACTGACATATGTTTCATGTAAGATTTCTAAACCCTTGGGATTACTTGTTAAAGGCGAATCCAGTTCAGGTAAAAGCTTCCTAATAAGCAAAATTGGTGAATTATTTCCTCCTGAGTATGTCGTGTCACGTACAAGACTTACATCCCAGGCTTTATTTTATCTGGGGAAGGACTTTCTCAAGAATAAAGTGTTAATAATAGCCGAAAGAGATGGAGTAGAAGGCACGGCAGACTATTCTATAAGGTGCTTGCAGTCGGAGCAGCAGCTCTCAATATCCGTCCCGAATTTTGACAAAGAGTCCGGGAGAATAAATAGTGATACACATATTGTAAATGGTCCTATAGCATATATTGAGTCAACGACCCAGTCCAATATTTATGTCGATAACGAGAATAGATCACTATCAATCTTTCTTGATAATAGCGAAGAGCACACACTTGAAATCTACAAGACTCTTTGTCAGCCGTATTTGATGGGTAGCGAAGCAATAGTTAATAAAGAAAACATTTGTAAAAGATATCAGAATGCTTTTAGAACTTTAAAGAGCATCGTTGTAAAAATACCTTACATCGATCTGATTAAATTCCCGACAAAACCGATCAGGGTAAGACGTGACTTTAGTAAGTTTATTTCTTTGATAGAAACATCTGCGTTCCTATATCAGTACCAGCGAGAAAAAGTAGTTGTTGACGGAGTTGAATACATAATTGCTAACTTGGAAGACTATCGGCTCGCTTACGACATTGCCTCAGTCATATTAGCGCGGACTATCAAAGAGTTGAGTATAAGAGCAGAAGAACTTGTAAGAGCGTTTGAAAAGATTTTATCGGAAAGAATTCAGAGCGGGAATAATGAAAATGTAGTTAACCGTTACGAGCTTTGTAAAATATTGGAATGGTCTTTACCCACGCTTACGAAGTATATAGAAGAGACAGAGAACATGGGATACGTGCAACGAAAAAGCGGTAAGCAGGGAAAAAGCTACGAGTATGTTCTTGTTAAGAAATTGGGGATGCATTGTTCACAGTTACTTTCGCCAGAGGAATTGCAAAAATTAACAGAAAGTAATAATAATGTTTTAACCATAGAAAATTCCGATAAAGATGAAGGTTTAGAGAGTAACTGTAATATTATCAACGACGAAATGGCGGTCAACAACATATATAATATGTAAACAGTCTGGAGAAAAATAATTATTATATTGATGTGCGCCTATGATGCTTTATAGGTTGACAAGTCGTGAGAAAGCAAATATTAAATTAATGAAACATTAGCAAAAACTGTTTTCTGATAATGTCAGAAGTGAAAAACCTGCCTGGATAAATTCCTAAAGTTTTAAAACTCCCCAAAAACGCCCTAAAATACAAATAATGCTAAAATATTATTAAAAATATTTATCATTATATTATCAGTATGATTCCCGTTTTTTCTGTAAAAAAACCACTTTTTCCCCGAAAACTATATTATCTTTTTTCTATATACAGGAGAGGTTTTAGTATGGAGGAAAAAATGAAAACTATGGAAATTTACAAAACGAGGGACCTGTTTGAGGCTGCATTCCTGTACGGGAGTCATCACAATCTTATTAGAGTAGATCAGGATGATGATGAACGTTGCTGGTTTGTTTTTGATGACGAGTGTAAAAGTATAGCGCTTACATACTGGCAAGGGCGTGCGACTGTAAACGCGAAGGACTATTCAGATGCTATTCGGACTCTTAAAGACATAATATTTTCGCATTAAAATATAATTATTAGAGGAGATGGAGAAAAATGATGGAAAGAGATCTCGCCAAAATATTGTTTCAAAAGTTTCATAATAAAATATATTTATACAATATTTACTCGCCTAAAACTACTTCCATATATAATGATCCAGCACAAGTTAAAATAAATAGCCCACCTAGAGATGTTTTCAGCCAGCAGTAAACAAAATTTAAAATAATAATGGAGATGACATGAGTATAGAAAGCAGACATATAAGTGATCTTGAACGATCGGGACTAAGTATAAGTTTTGCAGAGGAGCACGGTATACGCTCCGCTTCGGGAGAGGAGATCGAAAAAATATTAAAATGGGAAGTCACAGAAAAAGGACATCTAAGCAACGGATATATAATTCCTTACCCAGCCGAGAAAGGGTTTCTTTCTGATTTTGTTCAAGTGCGTTTAGATACACCACATAAATTTAAGAAAGGTGATAAAGATAAGGAAGCAAAGTATCTATGCCCTGTAGGATCAAAAAACAGATTGTATATTCCGTTTCAAGTACGTAAGACGCTTCAGGATGTGGAGATACCACTAATAATAACTGAAGGAAGTAAGAAGACTCTTAAAGCAAATCAAGAAGGCTATAACTGTATAGGCTTAGTTGGAGTATGGGGGTTTAGTCGTAATAAGATGCTTATAGATGACTTTGAATTGATTAAACTCAAAGGTAGATGGGTATATATCGTCTATGACGGAGATAAATTCAAAAATACGCTTGTTAAATTAGCCGAGGCTCATCTTGCTGGAGAGTTAGAAAAAAAAGGAGCATACGTATCTATAGTCGACTTACCACAAGACTCAAAACTTGATGATTTCCTGAAGTCAGAAGGTAAAGTAAAGTTTGATGAACTTATTAAGAATGCAGCGAACTTCGATAAGTTTGAACTTAGTAGAAGCAAGGTAAACAATATCAGAGCAAGGAAAGATCTCAAGCAGCATGAAATAAATCAACTAACAAGTGAACTTATTCTTGAGGATCTTTTGGCGAATGGAAGATTGGTCTCAGATAAAGACGACATTTATTATTTAAAAGAGAAAAGTCATCAACTGATTAAGCTGGATTCTTCTAAATACAAACATCTCACCGAAAAGCAGTATGGAATAAATGCATCAGAGCAGGAGTATAAATACTTACTCGAAAGTATAAAGACTCAGGCGGTGGAAGCGGCTTCCAAAATCAAAGTATATAAGTTCACCCATTACGATAATAAAAGTGGACTGCTATATGTATCAAAGTTTGACGGACAAATGCATGTACTAGATGGAGAAAAAGTATCGCTTGTCGCAAATGGAACAGATGGAGTTTTGTTTGAAGATAAAGAATCTTTTGAGGTGTATGAATACCTTGGAAAAAGTGTTGGAGAAGGTTTCTATGAAAAGTACATCGTAGATGGAATAAACTTTTCGTCTTCTGAAGATGTTAAACTTTCTCCCAATGAACAGCGCGCGCTTTGGTTCATTTACGGTCTTACTATATTTTTTGAAGAACTCCAACCAACTAAACCCTTAATATTGTTTTTGGGAAACAAGGGTTCAGGAAAAAGTACAGCTTTCCGCTTACTCTTAAAATTACTATTTGGTAGTAGTCAAGACGTATTTAGTATTATCAGAGGGAAAGAGGATGCTTTTCTATCAACAGTAAGCGATGAATATATGGCTGTGTTCGACAATGTTGACACCGGAGTGAAATGGCTAAATGATCATCTTGCTGCAATAGCTACAGGCGTATCTATTACAATGCGTAAACTGTATACGACAAATGAAAAAATTGATTTCAAACCGAGAGTATTTATAGGTTTAACAGCAAGGACGCCCAAATTTAGAAGAGACGATATCGCAGACAGATTACTAATTTTAAATCTAGAACCACTCAAAAACTTTTTAGCGGAGAATAGGTTAATAGGGGAGTTATTGGAAAAACGAAATGAAATATACACAGATTTGCTCAATAATCTTAACCGAATAGTTAAACACTTGAATACAGATAAAAGTACCCTTACAGAAAATTTCAGAATGGCAGATTTTGCTGAACTGTCATGGAAAATAGGGAATATTGTCGGAGTAGGCGACAATGTAATAGCAGCACTTAAAAAGATGCAGTCAGAACAAAATACTTTCTATATTAAAGGCGACCTTGTTATTGAAAGTATTGAAGCTTGGCTAGATGGGATGAATAATGACGGCAGGTGGATTACAGTTAAAGAATTGTATGACGAAATAATTAGTAAAGCAACATATATGCAGACTATGTGCAAAAGCCCGAACAGTCTTGCTCAATATATTAAAAATATAATTAAAAGTATGGAAATGGAGATAAAGACAGAGATTCGAAGAAGGGGCGCAGGAAGGGCGCTTGAGTATAAGTTTAACAGGGTAGATCGCGATATATCTTCGGAAAAGGAGAAATAGCAATGCGAAAGTTATATTTCATAATGTATTTTACAGGATTTATATAAGGGGTAGATCGATTTTATTAATAATATAAATATATATAAATATTTAATATATAGCAAAAGTTTATTAAAAAATAAGTAGCTGGTTTCGATGTATGCGATAGAGACAGCAGTGAAAACGGAGGAATTACAATGAGTTTAGAAAAATTGCGCGAATATTTTAAAGTAGATCAGGTTAAAGCGGTAGAGAGGGACAAAGGCGACAGTAACATTAAAAAGAAATGTCGCGATGGTGCTGACAATAAAACTGGTGACAATTCAGGGGATAAAGAAGAGGGTGAGAATAAAGATGACAATGACGAAAGGATATATGAAATAGTTAAGACGATGGAAGAGGTAAATTTGCTGGTGGAGAACTTGCAGAAGAAGTCGGAGTGGTCGTTCGACATAGAATCGAGCGGTCTCAACTTTATTAAAGACAAAGTGCTTGGTATTTCGTTTTCTTGGGAAGAAGGGCAGGGTGTGTATCTTCCGCTTTTGGGACAGGATTGTATTGAGATATGGTCGAAAGATGATAAAGAACGTGTTATATCGCTATTAAAACAGGTTTTGGAAAATGAATCTATTAAAATCGCACATAATGGGAAATTTGACGTTAAATTCCTTCGTGGTATGGGGTTTCATGTAAAAGTCGAGTTCGACACTATGCTAGCACATCATCTGCTCCAGGATAGGCCTCATGGGTTAAAAGAATTGGTGAAGCGATACTTTCAATCCGAAGCCAGCTACGAGGAATCTATAAAAGGTCATTTTAAGACTAAAGAGAAGAATTTCTCAGATATCCCTTTGGATGTTTTAGCGAAATATGCAGCAATGGACGCGGATTTTACTTTCCGGTTGTATAAACTATTTAAGTCTGAATTGGAGCGAGATGAAAAGCTTAATAATTTATTTAAGACTCTTGTAATGCCGTTGTCGGAATTATTGACGACAGTGGAGATTGAGGGTGTCAAGGTCGACATAGATTATTGTAAAAAGCTGGAAGCAGAATATAAACAAAAAGCTATAGTGTTGTCACAAGAAATAGAACAAGCTGTGGGAGAGAAATTCAATATCAATTCCTCAAAGGATCTAAACAGGATTCTTTTTGAGAAGCTGGGTATTAAGCCATGTAAGAAAACGCCTAAAGGGAATTGGTCAACAGATAAGGAGTCCATGGAAGAACTTGCAGAACAACATCATGTCCCAAAGTTAATTTTGGAATACCGGAAATTAGAAAAAGTTGTAAGTACATTTTTATCAGATGTTGATAAAAAGCTGGACTCGAAAGGCAGAATTCACACAGATTACAGAATTCATGGAACGGAAACAGGAAGATTATCTTCGTCTAATCCGAATTTACAAAATATTCCCAGGGATAAAAATATTCGGAGAATGTTTGTAGCTGAAACAGGGAATAAATTCCTTGTATTTGATTACGAGCAGATTGAAGTAAGGATGGCTGCTGTAATTAGTAAGGATAGTAAGCTGATTGAGTGTGTGAAGAGCAAGGATGTTCATTGCCTTATAGCTGCCGAAATATTTAAGAAAAAACCGGAAGAGGTAACGAAAGACGAACGAAGTAAAGCCAAGACCGTTGTGTTTGGGGTAATGTACGGGATGGGGAAGGAATCACTCGCAAAAAGATTGAAGATAACCACTGAAGAAGCCAGTTTAATTATTAACAGTTTCTTTGATAGGTTTCAAAGGTTAAAGCGTTGGATCAACGAGACAAAAGAACGTACTAAAATAACAGGGTTAGTAAAAAACTATTTTGGTCGGAAACGAAATTTACCTGATGCGACTCTACTGGGTTCGCATAACAGTCGGAAAATGGGAGGAGCTTTAATACAATCGGTTAACACCCCTATACAGTCGTCTTCTTCGGATTTTGTAAATATGGCAGCTCTCCGGGCTGATAAGAAGCTTCGTGAACTGGGTTTAAGTGCAAAGTTAATTCTTCTTGTCCATGATGAACTGGTATTTGAGGTGCCGGATTCGGAGGTGGACAAAACACGGGAAATTATAAAAAATGAGCTTGAAATGGAGCTTGAATCGGTTCCGTTTAAGGTTAAGGACGTAGTTTCTGATCACTGGTGCAAGTGACAATTTTATATGTTGGAGGTAACTATTATGTCACGTTTGAAATTCATACTTCACAATCGCAATAGAAAGAAGAAAAGATGTAATATTAAAAACTCGAAGGGTGATAATAAGCGAAAAGCATCTAGTAAAAATTGTAAGGAAGATATTGAAAAAATCAAAAAGAAATCAACAGATAATTATATTAACAACGCTGCTTTAATAGAGTTGCTTATCCGTAAGGAGGTATTCAGCGAGGAAGAGTGGAGCGACATATATAATGAAGCTAAAGAGATAGGAAAGTCATTAGGGATTTAAGTCTTTTCTATGCTGTTTAACCCAATCTGCCTGACTGACTTCCTTTCTATTATTTGGTTAGTGATTATTCTTGTTAGTACTTTTGAATTTAACCCGTGCGTGATAGAAAGGGTTCAAGTGTAATGGTACAGGTCTTATTTAATGTCAATGCTTTGTATTGTGGTAGCTAGTACTAAGTGCGAAAAAAATAAATACAGTGTGCTGTAAATGTATAGTAAATATCAGAGTAAATCAAGATATATGGGTATTTGAGAAATAGTAGTTATCAAAAATTTGAAATCTCTGTATAATAGTAGTAGGAGGGAAGAGAAAAAAAAAGGTCGAAAATTTAGACTGACTATACTAAAAAGTATTATTTACTGAACCCATAGTGGAATTATGGGTAACGACTCTAAGGAGGGTATAATGCCTTCAAGATTTGATTTTGTATATTCGGAGCCAGAGACACCTGCTCAACAAATTCAAGAGTATAAGAATAATAATCCTTACAATTATAAACATTTTGTTGATTTCAATATTACTGGAAAGGTAATAAGAAAAAGTGTGACAGAGGTAGAAATAATGAAACGGAAAATTCAAGTTATGGACGCGTTATTAAAAATTATTTTAAGGCTTGTGCAAGAAAGCAAAAGAAATAAACTAGGCTATGTAGGAGAGCAGCGCCTTATTAACGAAAGGATTGTATCCGAAAAAAGTATCAGACAAAGGATGAATCAAATTAAAGTATTGTTTAGAGACTCTATCCAGGATAACATTATTGAAATTAAACGGAATAAGATAAAACAAAAAGCGTATCGCTTATCGATTTATCCAGATTTAATAAAATACAATATAGAAAACTTGAAAAATAGTGCAGATTCCAAAATTCAAAAGATAGCAGATAAATTGTCCACTCAGCAAATGGACAATTAGGCTTTTTTAGTATCTAAATACTCCCTTCTGAAACCCAATATATTATAAGGTGTACTTTCAACGGGAAAAGAATTTTGTCCGCTCGGTACAAGTAGCAGAAATCATGCCCAAATCTAATTTTTACAGCAAACTAATCCTAAATCTAATGTAAAAACAGTGATTTTATAAGCCAATCAAGAAATGTCCATTGCCCCCTGTATGCCAAATACGCCAAATATAGCTCAATATAATATAGTATGTTTACAAAAGAATATAAAATTGCAGGGGAAAAACTTGATAGGAAAGACTGAAAGGTCGGTTGAACTGTATAATGCATGTAATTCATGGGAAATATTTTATGCCAGTAAGAAAAAACAATTGTATTGAAAATAGATAGCAAATATCAGCCCAAATCAACATATGCATATTTTAAAAAAATACTGATCAAAAAAAGCTCGAACTCAGTATAATATAGGTAGGAGGTAAGGCAAAAATGTCTGAAAAATCTAAACAAAAATATACCCATGGTTCAAAGCCAAGGCATTCTGTCTGTTTGAGAGAGAATAGGCTGTGGGGGAGGTGCCCAAGTAAAAATGCAGTTGGAGGGTGTGTTTAAGTAATGGCAACAAAATTAAAACGAGGGGAAAAACCAATGAAAAAACTTAAAGAAATAGACGCACTGTACGAAGTAGTTGGTAGTATAAGAGATCAACGTGGAATACTGATTGGGGGGCCTAAAATTCTCAGATCTCTTTCTATATATAACAAAAGTGTGGGAGAGTATTCCCTTGGACACAGGTATGATGGGATGATGACGTATGAGGAAGCAATAGAGGCATTACAACAGTATCACCCTATAGCTGATTACGAGGAATGGGTTGAAAAACCTAAAATTATAAAATTTGATCTCCCGTATAAAGGAATCTTAAGGATCAAAGATCAAAAGTAAAATACAGTTGTAAAAATGTAAAACGGGGCAGTGGTTGGCTCAAATAGCAGAGTCAGAATTAATATTCTGTTCCTAAGATTTAACGGTAAAAAATATATTTTGGAGAATGCAAAAGCAGAGTAGTAGTTGACTCAAATTAGAGTCAGATATAATATTCTTCTCGGTTTTTTCTTCTCCTTCGACTTCATTTATTGGGGTCAAGGGAGCTTGTGTTATGAGGAAAAAACTGGTAGGAGTTAAGAAGCAAAGTGTAAAAGTCGCAAAAAGCAAAAATGTAACACATATAAAAAATATTGTGTGCATTCCCACCGATGATCACCAAGAACGCCTCAATAAGCTAATAAAATTGCTGTTGCCTGTTACCCGTAAAGGGTCATAAAATTAATCAGATTCAAACTAAAGCCGAGGTTTATATGGTAAGAGAAAATATTAATAAGAGGTTCCAGGTTGCGATCTATGCCCGAGTGTCTACCGACAAGCAGGCAAAAGGCGGGTATTCCTTAGATGCCCAGATAGAAAAGGGCATTGAGTTTTGTACTCGTAATAACTACACATACAAGGTGTTTGTAGAAGCCGGAAAGTCCGCTGCCAAAGAGGATCTTAACAATCGTCCGTTATTACGTGAAATATTGGATCTTGCTGCTGCGGGTAAAATAGAGCTTATTTATGCTACAGAGCAAGATAGACTGTCCAGGAATCCTGTTACATTATGCTTAATACAAGAGACACTTCGAAAGTGTGGGGTCAAGGTAGCTACCACTAATAAAATATTCGATATGGGTGATACAGAAGATGAATTCATGTCCTCGTTGTTTGGTATCTTGGCAAAAAAAGAGAATACGGATAGATCTAAGCGTAGTATGAGGGCTAGAGAAGAGGCAGCTAAACAGAAAAAATGGGTGGGTGGCGTAACTCCATATGGGTATTCCAAGCGGGATAGTAAAATACGGGAAGAACGTAATTTATTAGAAATCAATCCTGAAGAAGCGAATGTAGTTAGGATGATATACGGATGGAGCTTAGAAGGTATGGGCTCAAATAAAATTGCTCTAAAGCTTAACGCCATGGGAATTCCGACAAGGTTTACATCGCAAGGAAGGAAAGGGCTGGTATTCAAGTGGAAAGCTGGCACGGTATTACAAATGTTGAAGAAATCCAGGTATATGGGGCGTAGTGTTTTCAATGGTCATAAGATATCTACGCCGGTGATTATTTCTGAAGAGATGTGGAATAAGGTTCAGGTAAATTTAAGTAAAAACTATAATAACGCAGAACGGAATACACAAAGGTTTTATTTGCTTCAGCATCTTTTGGTGTGCAATAAATGTGGGCTGCGATTCTTTGGGATGATAAAGGAAAAGAAGGGGATGCGCTGTTACTGTTGTCTGAGTAAAAGACCTAATCCTGAGCCTAGATTCTGCGGTACAAAAAACCTCCATATTGACAAAATAAACAATTTGGTCTGGAGCGAAGTATCGTCCATAGTTAAAAACTCCGACAAACTTAAAGAAGCAATAAAGGATCAAAAAGATAATTCATGGGTAGATGCTACTTTGCACGAGACTGAGTCAAGTTTAAACGCCAAGGCAATACAGGCAAAAAAGGAAGAGCTGGATCGATTAATGGAACTTTATACAAAATCTAAAACATTTTCCGTTGAAGATCTGGATAAGAAGGCTGGAACGATAAAGTCAGAACTTGAAGCATTGGAAGAAATGAAGCAGAAGCTTGATGCTAGAGCTTTTCAGGCTACAGAAATTAAGCAGAAAATGAAAAAAGTTGAGGACATTATGAGCTCGGTTGCACAGAGGATCGACAGCTTTACTGACCAAGAGAAGTATGACTTTCTACATTTATTTATTAACCGTATTCTGGTTGATTATGATCCGACCGTAGGACATACGATAGTAATAGAAGGTGCTATCCCGTTATTTGACGACAAAAAGCACTCTGGAAGCGATTTAAGCGTGTCGTTCAAGTCCAAGGCGACACGAATTCCAGTGAAACGATAAAAACAAGTAAAATCCCGCATTATCCTGCATTCTTAACCTTACCCGTAATTCTCCCGTGATATTCTAAAGATCGCGCAGTATATCGCATTGTAGTGCGGTTAAACGCGCATATAGTAGCGGATTACCCTCTCAAAATACTTACTTTTATTTGCTTAATCATGTCTTTATATACTTTCTAATATTTGATATACTCAATAAGATCTCAGAAATAGTAATTCCATTTGGAAAGATGTTCTATACTAAATATAAAAAGTTTAAGTGTTCTTATGTTAATGATTCAAGATAAAACGATAGGGTCAAATAGCATTTTAATAATATTTAAAATATATTAAAGGAGGTAAAATGGAATTTCAGAAAGGAATAAAAGTAGACAAAAAACTGTCGCCACGGAAAAAAGTTAAAATCTTGTTAAAGATACATCCAGATAACCTGAAAAGTATAAAGGAAGCAGCAGCTATGTATAATCATGACTTTGATTCATGGTGCGAAATAGTATTTTTGAAAGGGGCAGAAGAACTTCGTAAATGGCTTAAAAAAGAAAAAAAGATGAAAATTAAATAAAGCAGAAATATTGTTAACAATATCTTAAACCTTTGCAGGGAGCTTTTGTTTACGAGCACGGGAAAGAAGTCGATAATCTGGGGTTTTGAGTAAAGAAACGCCTATCGATATAGCACCAATGCTCTTATCTTTAATGCCTTTATGGTATTGACAACTCCCGAAAACGTGCTATACTTAACTAAAGTGGTGCAGTTCGAAGGGGTAAATCCTCCACTATAAAAAAGCAAAACCTTCGCCAGAGTTATTATTTTTTGGTGAAGGTTTTTTAATTTAAGGAGCTTTCTTCAATGAGGGATGATGGATGAACATATATTAATTCAAAAAGTTAAAAAGGGAGATAAAGAAGCCTTTAAATCTTTATTTTTAGCTAACAAAGATAGGGTTTATAGATTTGTTAGGTCAATGATTAATAAATCTGAAGATGTAGATGAAATAGTCATAGATGTATTCTTCAAAGCGTTCCACGATATCAAAAACTTCAAAGAAAAAAGCAAATTTTCTACTTGGTTATATAGAATTGCCCATAATACAAGTATAGATTATTTTCGTAAGAAGAAAAGAGAGCTAATAAATACAGACAAGTATCAAGAATATGCAAATCAGTCAGATATCCAAAAATCTTTAGCAAAGTTTGAAATTACTGAAAGAGAAAGTATTATTAGGGGAGCTATAGAGAAAATTGATCCAGAAAATAGAGACATGATTAAATATGTGTTTTTTGAAGGATTGAAGCAAGAAGAAATTGCCGAATTGCTTGATATTCAAAAAGGAACAGTATATTCAAGATTACATAATGCAAAAAAGAAATTAAAATTAATTCTTTTAAATGAAGGTTTTGTTAATTGATTTCGTCTAACAAGATAGAGGTAATATGAGAAGAGATGAGTTGGACATAGAAAAAGTGCTTAATGAGATAGCAGCAAGAGCTGAAACTTTTGAATGCCCTGATTATCTAACAAAAAAGATACTTGATTTGATAGATAGGGGATGTTCAGAACAAATCGACTATAAAGCAAAGTTAAATTCTTTATCAAAAAATATTATGGATGGAATATTTAAAATGGTTAGTGTTCCTTTATATGATACTGTTTCTTGTGGACAGCCAAGTTTAGCTGTAAGTGATGTTAAAGAAATGGTACCTGTTTCAACTAAATTTGCAAAGCCCCCGTTTAAATATTTTTTACTTAAAGCTAAAGGTGATTCCATGAATGAAGCAGGTATTAATAATGGTGACACTGTATTGATACGCCAACAGTCTACAGCGAATAATGGAGACAATGTTGTTGCTCTTATTGATGATGAAGCAACTATCAAGGAATTTTATCGAGAAGGAGAAAAAATTGTTTTAAAACCAAAATCTACTAACAAAGCACATCAACCGATAATTTTGACTAGAGATTTTAAAATTCAAGGTGTTGTTGTAGAAAATTTTTCTTTGGAGGAGGGTTTATGCACAAATTGACATTTTTTCCATTAGGTAATGCAGATTGTTGTCTTATAGAACTTGAAGATAAACGTAAAATATTGTTTGATTATGCTCATTGCAAGGTGGCAGAGGATGAGGATGATCTTCGGAGTGATTTGTTCTCGCTTTTACAGGAAAATCTTAAGAAAGAAAAAAGAGATTATTTTGATATAGTTGCTTTCACTCATGCGGACGAAGATCATATTTCCAACTTTTCGGAGTTCTTTTTTTTAGAGCACGCACAAAAATATCAAGATGACAAACGTATCAAAATTAAAGAATTATGGGTACCTGCTGCTGTGATTATCGAAGAAGATATACCAGAAGAGGCTAAAATATTAAGAGCCGAGGCTAGGTATCGCTTAAAAAAAGGGAAAGGAATAAGGGTGTTTTCAGCTCCAGACACCTTAAAATCTTGGTTTGAGAGTGAAAAAATTAAATATGAGGAACGAAAAGACTTAATAACAAATGCGGGTCAAACTGTTCCTGGGTTTGATAAGACAACAGGCAATGTTGAAATATTTGTTCATTCGCCTTTTGCGATTCATTCTGAAGATGAAAAATTAGTTGATCGGAATCAGGCATCTTTAGTTATGCAAATAATATTTTCTTGTGATGGGCAGGATACAAAGTTTATCTTAAGTGGTGATACAGAATGCGATGTTTGGAAAGATATTGTCAAAGTTACAAAGTACCACAAGAGGGAAGAGAGGTTGAACTGGGATATAGTTAAATTACCCCATCATTGCAGTTATAAATCCTTGAGTGCTGAAGTTGGTAAAGAAAAAACTGTTCCAGAAGAAGAAATTAACTGGTTGTTTGAGCAAGGAAATGAAAAAGGGATAATTGTATCTACAAGTGATATAATTCCCAGCAATGATCAAGAACAACCTCCACATCGACAAGCTGCTAATTATTATAAGGAGATAGCGTCGAAAATAAATGGAGAATTTATTGTTACTATGGAACACCCGCAAAAAACTAATCCTAAACCTCTTGTAATTTCTATTGATAAGTTTAAAGCTACTATTGCAAAAACTAATATTGTCGGAGGAGCTGCAATTATTAGTCGGGCAGCACCAAGAGCAGGATAATATAATGCAAGATCAATATGTTGATATTGAAAAAATTAGCAAAAATATTGCTCCAAATTTATTGAAAATTCCAAAAGCAAAGGAGATATATTTTACTCTTCAGTCAGAGCTATTAAATTATGTTAAGTTTATTGAATGCCGTTCTCTAAATGAGTGGGAAATTATCGTTTTTGATGTTGAAGTCGAACTATGTCAAAAAACGACTTATGATATTCGGAGATATGAGCGAATAGCTGCTATATTTCATATTACAGATAAAAGTTATCCTGAAGTTTGGGCTTTACGTAAAGATTTCCCAAAAGTACCTCACTTAATGCTTAATGATAAAGAATATCCGAGAAGACTATGTCTTTATGATAAATCATATGATGAATTAAAGCTGGATTGGACTGCAACAAGATTTATTGAAAGAATTCGTGAGTGGCTAGCATATACTGCTAAGGGTATTTTGCATGGAAAAGATCAGCCTCTAGAACCATTGTTTTTTGGGAATTTGGATCAATTAATTATTCCTACTGATTACTTTTCTAAGAATGAGTATAGAAAAATAAATTTCATTGACATATATAAAGTTGGGGAAGAAAAACCTTCAACATTAATTATACATAGCGGATTAGGAAATAAAGATAGTGGGTTTGCTTCAATTTCATTTCGTTGTGATTCAATAAGACATGGAATAGTAAATAAAACTCCAATAACATTGCTAGAACTACATGAATTTACAAGTAAAGCAAATCTAGATTTGTTGACCGAATTGCGTAATATATTAAAAGTCTATTGTTCTGAAAAAGATTATAAAAAAATACTTGATTCTTTTTTGATAATAATTGTTGCGTTTCCTAAAATAAGAGAAGATGGGTTAGATATTGAAGTGACTGATATTTGGAGTTTCTTTTGTAAGGTAAAGATAAGGGATATAGGGAAAGATATAGGTATTTGGGATATATCAAATGGCAAAGCAGTTTATTTGATTAAGCAAGAAAATGGAATAGGTGAAAATATTGGTTTGTCACTATTAAAAACGATGTTTTCGTTTTCGAAGATTATGGCGTCAGAACAAAACGGATTGTTCAACCAACATAAAGTCAAGCTTACATTAATCGGTCTTGGTGCTCTTGGCTCTCAAATATTTATGAATTTGATTAGAGCAGGGTGGGGACAGTGGAATTTAATTGATAATGATATATTTTTGCCACACAATCTTGCCCGCCATATATTAGATATTCAAGCTATTGGGTTAAATAAAGCATTCTGTCTATCGTGTGTGGCCAATAATATGATGGACGACGGTCCTATGGCAAAAGCAATACCTAAGGACGTTTTAAGCACAGGTGATAAAGAAATACAAGAAGCTTTAAAAGAAACAGATGTTATTATTGATTGCTCTACATCTATCGCAGTTGCTCGATTTTTAGCACGAGATGTTGATAGTTCATCTCGTCGAATTTCAATGTTTTTAAGTCCTAATGGCGAAGATTGTGTTGTATTAGCAGAGGATAAAAATAGGGAAATATATCTTGATCAATTGGAAATGCAGTATTATAGATTCATAATTAATAATGAAAAAATGAAAGGTCATTTAAAGAACAACGAAAGCATAAATCGATATGGAAATTCTTGTAGAGACATTAATAGTTCAATTTCGCAAGAATTAATTGCTTTGCATGCCTCAGTTTGTAGTAATGCTTTGCGAAATATAGTGTTATCTGAGGATGCTAGTATTTCTGTATGGAGAATTGATACTAAAGACTTTACTGTGAGTAAGCATTATGCAAGTCCATTGAATATGATTGAAATAAAGATAAAAGATTGGGTTTTATATTTAGATGAGTGGCTTGTTAATAAAATAAGTAATGCGCGGTTGCAGAAATTACCTAATGAAACAGGTGGAATATTAGTAGGTTCTTTTGATATGAAGAGGAAAATTGTTTATATTGTTGATACTTTGCTTTCGCCGGAAGATAGCATTGAATGGCCAACAGTATATATTCGGGGCTGTCAAGGATTGCAAGAAAAAATGAAGGAAATTAGTGATAATACTTTGGAAAGGCTTGAATATGTAGGTGAGTGGCATTCGCATCCTGCAGGATGTTCATGTAAACCAAGTGAAACCGATTATAAAGCCTTTGAAATGTTGTCAAACAGTATGAGGCTGGATGGTTTACCAACGATAATGCTTATTTTTGGTGATAATAATGAATATGGAATATATTTAGGTAAGATGGAATTTTATAAAAAATAATGCTAGGAGGAAATTATTAAAAATAATAAATTCAGAATAGCTTTTTCAGGCGGTGGTTTTAGAGCAACCTTTTATTGTTTGGGTGCATTTAGGAGACTTGTTGAGCTCGGATTATATAAAAATGTTTCATGCATTAGTTCTGTTTCAGGAGGAAGTATTACTTCAAGTGTAATACTTCAAGCACTTAACGATGGGGATTTTAAAGATATAAAAGACTTTGATAAAAGGGTTGTAACACGTTTAAAAAAACTTGGTCAAAGTAGATTTAGAGAAAAAATAATAATTCCTGTGTTTGTATTATTTGGCGTATTATTTCTTGTTATAGTTTTATTGTTTTATAATATTCATCTTTCTTTTATATATTCTGTTTTAACATTTCTTGCTGTCTTGTTGTTTGTTCAACCGAGAAAGTTGTTCAGTAAAATGTTATTATTTCTGCTCGACAAATCTTTTTATAAAGGCAAGTTGTTAAAGTCTAATCTTTTATACCCGGAAATATGTTTTAATGCGACTTGTTTGAATACTGGAAAAAGATTTAGATTTAAACAAAACAATATAGGTGGAAATAAAATTGGCGAAACCAAAGATATTAAAGATATTAAATTATCTTTTGCTGTCGCTTGTTCGGCTGCATTTCCTCAATTGTTTGCTCCTTTTAAATTAATGATAAATAAGCGTAGGTTTGTTTTAGACTGGTGGACTAAGAATGTTAAAGCAAGTAATCATGTGCCTAAATGTATATATTTATCTGATGGCGGAGTTTATGATAATTTAGGTACAGAAGGCATTTTAAAAGGTAAAGAACCCTTCGTTATTCTGGATGCAGGTGGTTATATTCCGGAATGGCATACAGATACAAATCCAAATTGGTTTATTCGTAATACTAGAATTATTAGCACAGCCTTAGATCAGATTATTTCTCTAAGAAGACGTATTTTATATAGTAAGGCAAAAGATTTGAATGGAGTTCAATTGATATTGGGAGCGCCAGTTAAAGAATATTTAGATAATAAAAAATATAAAAATTATGGAAGATTTGGAAATAAAACAATTATCAAATTAAGTAATTATGAAATATTTGATGAAAAAATAGATTGTTTGTTGGCTGATTTAAGAACAGACCTGGATGGATTTCACGATATTGAGATTGACTTATTAATGTGGGCAGGTGCAATACGCATGGATATTGCAATTAAAAAATATTTTAGTAAACATTTAACAAAGGAACAATTATCAACGACCCCGATAAGACCATCTTATAGTGATGAAGATATAGTAAAAATACTTGAATTAGGAAAAAAGAATTCAATAGTAGGTTTTCTTCATAAAAGCTTAACTAAAGTATAAAACGATAATATTTAGAAATAATGGATATAGGAAATAATATGGAAGATAGTAGATTTAAAATAGAAATATCAGGTGTTGGAAAAATATATCCAAGCGAAAACGGTGGTTATTTGGTGGATCTTAATGGAAAGGTAACTATAATGGATAGGAATGCTTTGAAAAAAAAGATAGTAGAAAACATGAAAAAGGAGGAAATAATAAAAGCAGCACTACTAAATGATGTAGCAAACTTGTTTAGAGAGATTTATAATGAAATGTAATAGTCTTTTGACCTGCCACCTGTTGCACCACAATATACTTACCCAAAGACGAATTTTCTTTCTAAAAGGCATTGTAATATATCGTAAAATCTTTCCACTTATTGTAAATATGGAATCTGTGTTATAATAACTATCATGACTGAAAAAACGTTAAAATATAAAGCTAAGAACGGTAAGAAATATTATATTGATATTTGGAAAAACCCAATTGCAAAAACCGGGATTTCAGGAAGCCTTGGTTTTCTAGCATATAACGTGGAAGACAAGAATATTAATATGGAATTGCATTTTGGTATCAATAGTACTTTGAAGTGGCAGTGGCAGATAAATGACAATGATGCTCTAATGTATAATCTCCTTGAAAAAAAGGGGTTTTTATGTTTGATGAGTATTTTACAGAAATATTTCTGTAAATATAGGACGGGTTAAACAATGTTTTGTGCTGAAAATATAAGAAAATAGGTTCATATTTGAAATTAGAGTGAAGGATTTCGATATTCTGGTCTTGACAAACTTCTAGGAATATGACATTATACAAAAAGACATATAGTGTCTAAATGTAGCATAATAAGGTGAGGCGAAATAATGGCTAATTTGCAGGAAGATAAGGATGTTAGAGAATACATTATAAAAGTGGCGATGAATGAGTTTGTCAGGTTCGGTTTTAAAAAAACCACAATGAATGATATTTCCCGGGCTACTAATAAAGCGAGAAGTTCACTGTATTACTATTTTTCAAACAAGGAAGAAATCTTTGAAGCAATAGTGAGAAAAGAAACGCAGATTCTTACCGAAACTATAAGCAAGGCCGTCGGCAAAGAAAGGACAGCCCAGGGCAAGCTACGTTCTTATATCTACGTCAGAATGCGGTTTTTTCAGTTAAAGGGTCATCTATACGGCAGGGGCATTAATCAATATTGGGAAAATATTGATTTTATAGATAAATTAAGGCAAGATTTTGATAAGCAGGAATTTGAGATGATAAAAGAAATATTGCGAGAAGGAGTTAAGAACGGGAGTTTCACTATCAAAGAAACCGAAGCAACCGCAAGGTCCATCGCAGTAGCGATAAAAGGCCTTGAGACTTATTGGCTAAAAGAAAAGGATATTAAAAGATCGGAAAAGATCCTGGATAATCTGCTAGAGATGTTTTTCAAAGGGTTGGATAAGCACTGAATTTTTTTTATCAATAAATCGACAAAAAGATATATTATGTCGAATAGTCAGTAATATATTAGGCAAAAGGAGGAGGCAGATGAGAATGTGCAATAAGATCTTGATTGTTCTGGTGATATTGATGGTTCAAGGGTTGTTATGGGCAGAGGGTTTGTTTGAAAGCACGACCTCCGATCAAAGCAAAACAACAGAACAGGCAATTGATAAGACCAATGTAGGTTTGAGTTTGTCCGGGTTCATAAAGAGCGGGGTGTTTTTTGGACAGGATGAACAGTTTAGGGCGACAACCCTGAGAGAATACGGGGAATTTGACCTGAAAGGCGATGTGGTGAAAGACAAGCTGGGCCGTGCGCTTATTGATATCCGGTATTTTTCTGATGTTAACAGCCTGGATGTTCGCGAGGCATGGGTGGAAACAAGCACGGGTTCTTTAGATATCCGGCTGGGACGGCAGATTATTGTGTGGGGCAGGGCAGATTCCATAAATCCTACTAATAATATTACGCCCTTCAATAGTCTTGTGCTTTCCTCGGAATATGATGATACGCGTTTAAGCAACGAACTTGTGCAATTGAAATTAAAGCTCGCGCCCGAACTTAACTTGCAGGCTATCTGGGTGCCGGCGTACAGATCGGATACTTTGGTATTCGATAGAATGTCCTTACCTGCCGGTATATCTATTGGACAGAATGCGTTTCCCGTAAGCAGCTTGTCAAACGGAAGTGTCGCTTTGCGTATGGAAGCCGCAACGGGAGCCATAGACGGTTCTATTTCATATTATTACGGCTATAATGTTCTACCTGGATTTGATTATACTTTTACAATGACCGGTATGGCGATAGTTCCTACGGCTTACCGGATGCAGGCCATTGGCGGAGATTTTTCTACTGCACTGGCCGGTTTTGGACTGCGGGGTGAGGTTTGTGCGAAAATACCTGAACTATCACAGAGCGACTATGTGTATATTCCTGCTCCTTATCTTCAGTATGTCTTTGGCGTGGATAGGAGCATGGGGGATTTTAATGTTTTGGTCCAGTATTCCGGACTCTATGTCACGGATTTTAAGCAGCTCGATCCTCTTACTATGAATCCAGCGGCTCTGCAGATGGCAACCATTAATCGGTTATTTTTGGGGACTTCTGATCAGGTAAGCCATGCGGCAACTGCTCAGATCGGCTGGAACGGAATGTCTGATACTTTGCACGTGAAACTGGCTGGAATGTATATTTTTACAACTAAGGAGTATGCGGTCCTTCCGAGCATTACTTATGATATTGCAGATGCGTTAACAGGCACTATTGGCGTCCGGAATGTGGATGGTCCTGATAGCAGCCTTAACCATATGATCAATAAACTTATGAGCATGGCTTATGTCGAACTAAAATGCTCATTCTGAGTAAAACAATTTTTACGAAAAGGAGAGAATAATGCAGAAATTGAAAAATGCAATAATTAATTTCCGCTGGCCGATCATTATAGTATTTGTTCTTGCGACCCTGTTTATGGTATGGAAAATGACCAACGTAAAGATAGATACGGACACCATGAACATTTTACCGGATACCATGCCTTCTCGTGTAGACTCAAAAAAAATAGAGAATACTTTTGGTTCGACCGATGTTCTAATGTATATCCTACAGGCCGAGGATATATTGAACGAAAAAACCCTGCAAAGGGTGGATAACCTCGCTCGTGCTTTCAAAAAAGTGGACGGGGTAAAGAAGGTTATTTCACTCTCTACTTCAAAGGATATCAAAGGGGAGAACGGCTCCATGGTCGTTGCACCGGCGGTCATTCGTATCCCAAGCAATCCCGTTGAGAAGGAAGCACTCCGGAAGTCACTAAAGGACAATGAACTGGTAAACAAGATGGTGGTCTCGGAGGATTTTAAGGCAACGGCGATCATCGTAACGCTGAAGGTCGGTGCGGATTATAAGCAGATATATGAAGAAACCGAAAAGATAGTCGCGGATAACCCCGGTGATGAAAAAGTGAGTTCCGGGGGATTGCCGGCATTTCAGGCAAGGATTCAAAAAGATATCGTGAAGGACATGTCAGTGCTTCTCCCTCTTGCTCTGATAATCATGCTTGTCGTTCTGTACGGGTTCTTCCGTGCCAAGCGAAGCGTGTTATTGCCGTTCTTCGTGGTGATGATCTCAATTATTTTTGGGATGGGGTTACTTCCCATCCTTGGCTGGAAGATAACGATGTTAACCCTCATCATGCCTATCATGGTCGTGGCTTACGCCAACAATTATGGTATCTATCTGATGGCCCGCTACCACGAGCTAAATAAGCTTGACGGTGAAAAAGATAATATAACGATCGTTGCCAAGGTACTCAAAGGCCTGGCTTCGCCTATATTCTTTACCGGACTCATCACGATCTCCGGGATACTTGGGCTCCTTACCCACATTATGGTCCCGGCCCAGCAGGTTGGAGTGACCGCTGCGCTAGCAATAGGTTTTTCTGTTCTGGCAAGTCTGGCCTTTATACCAGCTGCCCTGTCTCTCTTTAAACTACCGGAATCAGAAAGAGAAAAGAAGATAAAGACCTGGATTTGGCTGGACAAAAGTCTTGCATGGACCTCAAAGCATATTACAGGCCATACGCATCAGATCCTCTGGATAGCAGCTATTGTTGTTGTTCTGGGGCTGGCGGGATCTTACTTTGTCAAAATTGACACGAACATGGAACACATGTTTCCGCCGAACCATCCTATTTCCAAGTGCTACAAGCTGATTGACACGTACTTCGGCGGAGCACAGAACATATCTCTCGTATTTGAAGGAGATATTAAGGACCCCAAGATGCTGCGGGCGATGGATGAATACAAACAGGAACTCATCAAGATGCCCGGAGTGGGAAATATTATGTCTATGTCGGACGTAATGAAGATCATGAGCAGAGCGTTAAATGACAAGTCAGAACCGGGTTACAATAAGATCCCGGATTCACGCGAGGCGGTAGCGCAATATCTGGAGCTGTATTCCATGAGCGGGGACCCGGATGATTTTGAGCAGTTGGTGGATTTTGATTTTCACAAAGCTCATTTTAATATCCGGTTAAATGACGGGTCTACACCTGTAGTGAATAAGATCATGAAAAAGGTCCGCGAGATCGCCAAAAACGACCCGCGTATCACGATGATCGGCGGGTATTCCGTGGTATTTGCCGAACTGGGCGAAACATTGATAGAAGGACAGACGTCATCCATTCTTATTGCTCTGGCAGTCATAATGCTCCTCGTTATGCTGTTGTTCAGGTCCGGTACGGCGGGATTCCTTTCAGCGGCCCCGCTGGTGTTGTCGATCATTGCTGGGCTAGGAGTTATGGGAATATTTAATATTAACCTGGATATAGCGACCACGCTTATCGCGTCTATAGTCATGGGTACAGGGGTTGATTTTACCGTGCAGTATCTGTGGAAGTACCGTGAATTGAGGCGTGAAGGAATGAGCCCGGAAACAGCCGTGAGCCGGACACTCATCGGTACCGGAAGGGCTATTGCATTCAATGCCATCTGTGTTGTCTCTGGTTTTGGTGTCCTGGTGTTCTCGTCCATGCCACCGCTCCGCCATCTGGCTATTCTGTTCACCGTTATGACAATGACGTGCATGCTTGGGACACTGATCATTGTTCCGGTACTGTGCGTGTTATTGCGTCCGAAATTCCTGGAGCCGCAGGCAAAATTAAACCAAAAATAAAATATAATAAAAGGAGGAAGTAAAATGAAAATATTCAAAGGTATAACGATAGCAACACTTATGCTGGTCTTAGCCGGGGCTCATTTGTCTGCCGCGGAGACTGAGGATGCGAAACAACTGATGAAACGTTCTCAGGACGCGATGAAAATATCCAATCTTGAGTCAATAAGTACTCTGGTGATCAATGACGGCAAGGGAAATCAGAGGGTGAGAAAATTTTCATCCGCTATCAAGGATTATCCGTCGGAAGGCGTGAAGAAGACTATTATGCGTTTTATGGAGCCTGCGGATGTCAGGGGCACTAGTTTCCTTACATTCGAATACACCCAGGCCGGAAAAGATAATGATATGTGGCTATACATGCCGGCTTTGCGTAAAACACGCCGGATAGTGAGCACAGAAAAAAGCAAAGGATTTATGGGTTCGGAATTCAGCAATGCCGACATATCCGCTCCGAATCTGGATGACTTTAATTACAAGATGCTGGAAGGGGAGAAGTGCGGGGATGTTGACTGCTGGAAGATCGAATCTGTGCCGGCGAAGAGTTCTATTGCTGATGATTGCGGTTATTCAAAAAGATTATGCTGGATCGGGAAAGGTGATCTTATAACACGTAAAACCGAATATTATGATCTGGGCAGCAAACTGAATAAGGTCATGACCGCTCAAAAGATAATAGTTTTGGACAAAGAAAAGTCTTTATACCAGGCGACGAATATTAGTATGGAGAACGTGCAGAACGGCAGGAAATCCCAGATAACCATGGAGAAAAGCGTCATTAATCCGGCAATGCCGGATAGTTATTTTACAACGAGTTATTTGGAGAAATAGATAATGAAAAGTCGTGGAGTTGCTTGTATAGTTTTTAATGAATGTTCAGGTTGTGCTAATATTCATTTGAGGAGGGTTACCTATATGTAAATCTTAGCTGATTCAAGCCCGCTTTTTTTATTAAAGAAGCGGATTTTTGCTCTGAAAATTATTAAACGCATAATGTTAAATCATAGGAGGATATATGGCTATTAATAAAGAAAAAGCGGCACCTGTGGCAAAGGGTAACATCAGCAAAGAGAAGCTATTGAAGGAAATTGAAAAAAAGGCATATGAGGTGTTTCTCAAGAGGAATGGCACGCATGGTAAAGACATGAATGACTGGCTTGAGGCAGAAAAGATAGTTAAGAAGCAGTATAAGATATAAAAGTTCCTAGTCTATTAATTCGAAGACCAGAGTACAACGGGAATGCCCGGAGTTATCTACTAACATTTATGTTTAGAGTTAAAACAGCGATATCGATATTTGATACTGCATCTGGCGGATATAATCTAGGAGTATATATGATTGGTAATAAAATATTTTGTCTGAAAATTATATTTATGGCCGTATTATTTTCATCTTTTTCTTTTGCTGAAGACAACAATTTATTACTTGATAAAGCCGAGAGGCTTATTGAAACTCGTCACTTAAGTGAAATAAATGTAAGCACAAGCAAAGATATTGTTTTAAAAACGCTGGAGACGGATTCTGATAACTTAAAAGCAAATTGGCTTATGTCAAGAATCTATAGCCTTCTTGGAGATAAGACGAAAACGAATGATGAGAAAATTAAAATATATAATAATGGGGTTGAGTATGGTAAAAAAGCGATAAAAATAGACAATAAATCTCCTGATGCTCATTTCTGGTATATGGTGAATATCGGGAGAAATGCACAGCTTAAAGGGATTTTTAACGCAATGGGTATAGTAGGAGAGTGTAAAAAAGAAATGGAAATAGTTTTAGAAATAAACCCGAAACATATTGGCGCTATGGATGCTCTTGCAATGTATTATTATGAACTTCCCGGGCTTTTTGGAGGCAGCATTGAAAAGTCTCTTGGCTTCTTACAAAAGGGCCTGGAGATTGACCCGAATGATTCTCTTTTGTATGTTGATATAGCCAAAGTATACAGAAGAATGGGGAAGAATAAAGAATCATTGGAATATTTAAAAAAAGTTATAAGCATGGAAAAACCAACAAACGAAGCACAGTATATTCTTGAGGACAAACCTAATGCAGAAAAACTTCTAAAGGAAATTGAGGGGAAGTAATATTATTTTTAATATCTAAATATTGAGAGTGTTTGTGTATAAAGAACGATGTATTACAGTTTACAGTATAGAATATAAAATATTAATAAATAACAAGTAGTGTCTAGAAAAGCACCATTTAAAAGGGCAGGACAGAGATCATGAAGAATATTTATATTTTATCTGATAGAACATACTGCTGTATCCGAATACTTGTTCTATGGATGACCATTTTTGCAGTGTATTCTGCGACAGACGTTGGAGCCGGGGATAATAAAGATGTTTCGCCGTCTGTTCAGGAGTGACGACCTTTATGGTTAAATTGCTGTGATGTTCAAGAGTATTTTTAATCAAAATAATGGGAGGGTAAAACAATGCTTGAAGATTTAAAAACAATTATATCGAAGACTATTAATATTAAAGGTAAAGTAGTTGACCCAGGAACTAGATTCTTTGAGGATTTAGGAGCAGATTACTTGGATATGGTAGAGATTGGAATGGGAATAGAGGACAAATTTCATATTGAAATCATTACTGGTCGAAATATTGAGAACATAAAAACTGTAGCAGATATGATCCAAGTTATTGAAGAAAAGAGGAATAGAATTTGACATAAAAATGAGATAGTGGTCTTCGAAAACTGATATTTATTATCAAATTTTATTGTTATATCCTATTTTGGTGGTATACTAATATTATAGATAATAGCTCACGCAGAACAGAGGGTCTATGGCTATCTAGAAAGTTAAATGTTTCGACGTCAACTGTGCAACGCCGGTAAATGTTTCGCCTATGGTAAAAAGCAGTATCAGTAAAGAGAAACTGCTGAAGGAAATCGAGAAAAAAGCATATGAATTATATCTCAAAAGCAACGGTACGCATGGTAAAGATCTGAATGATTGGTTGGAAGCAGGGAAAATAATTAAGAAGCAGCATAAGATATAAGAATGGAATAATATATGATTGTTTTTGCCTTTTGGTAGTGACCTGCTTATTTAAAAATGAATTTTCTCTCTAAAACGCGTTGTAATATAACGCTAAATCCTTCCGCCTATTGCACTATGGTTGTCGATGTTACCATATGGGGAGGACGACTCTATAAAATGTTTTTTAAAGCTTGCGTTGCTTTATTTTTCCTGGCTTATGTACCAAGTATTTTGCATGCTTTTCCCCTGCAAAGCTCTCGTCATTTATCGATTCTGATCCATTCATTCGTAAGAAATCGGCGGGTTTAAGGATTGAAATTCCCTTATATTTTTTTACTTCCAGAAGATGAGAATCTCCGGAAACTATTATCTCTGCTTTATAGGCAACGGCACATTCCAGGACCTTATTGTCGCTCTTATCGGATTTTATTACAGTCAGTTTTTCGACGGGTTCGACCAATTCGGCGTTGTTCAGTATTCTTTTGATTTGTTCGTTAACGGCTAAGTTGTTTAAATGGAACTTTCTGAGATAAACTTTTGAAAGCTCTTCCAATATCTCTTTTGAAACACCAAGCAGAATATCGCCGGTAAAGGCAAGTTTTAACAGCTCTTCAGGTACTCCACCGGGAAAGACAGTAGCAGAAATATAAACATTCGTATCAAAAACAACCCTGGGCTTTTTCACTTTCCCGCCCTGTACTCATGCACGAGTCTTTCAACATCAGATTCATCGTAAACACCAATCGCTCTTGCCACAGCAGCTGCTTCTTTCTGAAGGCCTTTGAACTGCCGCCATTCTATATATTCTTTCAGCGCGTCCGCCACTATACTGCTGCAATTTTTCATCTCCGTTTTCTGCATCCGGTTTAATTCCGCAGCAAGTTCATTTGGGATGGTAACCGTTATAGCTTGTACAGTTTTCATAACGCCTCCTTGATATGATATAATTATATAATGCTATTATGCTTTTGTCAAGCGGGAAAAGCGATTTCACTGATTACAAGACTATCGGATTCCACTGATACAAGATATGGTGTCAATGAACTAGAATCTGAAAATCCCTCCATCTTTATTTCTATACTTTCCTATACTTGGACAAAGTGGTGACAAGCGACAGAACGCTTTTGGACTTTCAAGATTTTACCTTATAGACCTTATGGACTTTTCAGACGTTATAGACTTTCTTTTAGAGCATCTTCAAAATCAGCTCTCTATCCAGTAGTTTTAACTCGTTTTTGTCTTCAAGGAAGACTTCTACGTCTTTTCTTACGGCGGCGAAATCCACCTTTTTGAGTTTTTCGGCAAGAAATTCTTTATAAGTCAATTCTGTGAGCTTCAGGTCTTTTTTTTCTGTTTGGATAACGGCATTATTAAGAAGTTTCAGATTGGGAATGATCCTTTTTCCTAAATACCAGACAAGATCATAAAAGTCCCTGCCTTTGGTGTATTTTCTAAAAAAACAGGCGTGAAGTTTTCCGGCAAAAAGCGAGGGCAGGTCAAAAGTGTTTACGGCAAAAACGAACCTGTCGGTCACGGGGACGATAACGCTTTTACCGCCTTTAGGGGGATTGGAATCAATTTCAAGTTTTACCAGGAACTTCTCAGTAGACTGACCCGGAAGATCAATCTTATCGTACAAGCCGCTGAACCTGAGAAGAACACTGTTTACTGTCTGAACTGTTCTTCTTTTTTCCTCAACTTTAAAACCGTTCTTACCCAGCTCAAAGAGCAGAGAGTCCGCAATCTTGTTAAAATCATATTTTTCTTTTTTTACCAGTGAAAAATCCAAGTCCTCGCTGTATCTTCGCAGGTTATACAGAATACGAAGCGCCGTTCCGCCTACAAAAGCGATGTTTTCAAAATACCCGCGATCAAAAAGGATCTTTAGCATGAGGATCTGTAGAAACTCACGGGTCCTGTTTACCCTCTCTTCACCGCTTTTACTTTCTTTGATGCTTTGCTTGATGACTTCGATCATTTTATTTCACCCCTTTTACAATTTCCAGCAACCTTTCATTATTAAACAGCTTCGCGAGCATCAGAAGCTTTGCACGGCTAAGCCGCACGGAAAGGTTAAAACGGTACGACTCCCTCAGTACTTCGACACCGTCCCCTTTCAACTTACTAAGATTTAAATAAATAAAATCCACCACCGCCTTCTCCGGTTCGGCAAAAAGATATGTAAGTCCGCCCTCATCCTTCTTTGCTGTAAACCCGGTAAAACATTCCGGTTTGAGATGCCTGTACGAAAAAGTTCCGAATGAATTCTCAAACACTTCAGTTTTCTTGGTGGTAATACAAGTCAGTGATGCCGCCCTCTCCGGAATAATCCCGTAAAACGAAAGCGCATATTCCAGACTGACATAAGACGGCTTATACATTTCTGAAGCGATAAATAACCTCGAAGGCGAGAGTTTTCTGTCTTTCTCATTTAAAATATAAAGGCCTCTTCTTAATGCAAGGAGTTTCCCGCTCTGTTTCCAGCGGGAAAGCTGATTCTTTAATTCCTGACTGCCTCCGCCAAACATCTTTAGGACCTGCCAGCTAAAAAGAGGCATTCCTGACACTTTGTCTCTCAATTCCATATAAGTCACAATTTATCTCCATTTCCATTAATAATCATATATGATTACTTATAGAAACAGTATAACATAAATTATTCATACTGTCAATCCTGTGCAATTCGCTAACCGCTTTTTCACACAGTAACAACTTCTTGAAAAGCCCGCTCAAAACAGGTATAAATGAGCTGAAGTTAAAACCAATAATAGATCTCGGGAGCTGAAAATGGAACGACTTGAGTATTTTTCGCTGTATTTTGCAAATTGTAAAAATGTTTTGGATATCGGATGCGGGGAAGGAGTATTCCTGGAGATTAAGAAAAGAAAAGGAATTACTTCCCTTGGAGTGGATATTGATAAGGGCGTAGCTGAAAGATGCGCAAAAAAAGGTTTACAGGTTATTTGCTAGGATATTTTTTTATTTTTTAAAGATAAAACCACAATATATGACGGGATCATTATCAGTAATCTCGTCGAGCATCTTCAGCCAAATCAGTTTATGGAACTTTTAGAAAAAAGTTTCAATTCTCTCAAGTCAGGAGGAATAATACTTGTAGCGGTTCCTGATCCCAAGAACATCAAGGATGTTTTCGGAGATTTTTGGGAAGACCCCACGCATGTAAGAATGTACCCCCTCAATGTACTAAATAAATTCTTTACTGCCGCCGGTTTCAAGGTGGAAAAACTGGCTGAAAAATAATATGACTATCCAAAGCTGCTCTGGAAAATCAGGGATGCTTTTAGAAATGCCCTCATTGGTCCTTACTGGGGAAGGTCAGAACTTTACGTGGTAGGCAAAAAATTATGAACCTCTCCGAGTTTATCCGCCTAAAAGATTGGCGGATCCGCTAAGAGCGAGATCTCGGCAGAAACTCTGACGGACAGGCAGCTCGGGGTTTTCTTTGGCAGACCGTCATAAAATTTCACATCCTTAACTGCTGACCATGCCTGCAAAAGCATCTATAGATACAGCGCTTTTCAAAAAACAATACTTACATAAGCCTGTACTCGGAAGGGGTGTGTCCTGTTTGTTTTTTAAACAACTTTGCAAAATACTTTGTATCCGTATATCCGGTTTTCGCAGCTACTTCTCCAATGTTATATCTTATATCCGATAAAAATTCTTTGGCTTTATCCATCTTTACTTTTACCACATAATCAAATATAGTACTGCCTGTTTCCATTTTAAACACCTTCCCGACATGTGAAGGGCTTAGACGCACTTCTTTAGCTATATTTTCAAGGGACATTACTTTATCGTAATTTTCCTTTATACAACTCATAATATTTTCAACAACCTTACTATAAGTCTTATGGTGTTTTGATAACAAAGATATTTCTTTTGACAGATGTTCAAGCATCTCTGCCGGTTCCTTTTCTTCTCTCATTACTTTGGTTATATTATTTTTTGCCAGATTAAATATTATATCGAAGTTATTTATATCCGCATACGGGTTTTTATAGTTTTTTAAGAGAAATTTTGCGCCGGCGTAAAAAGGTTTTGCTTTCAATATTTCTTTATCTTCCCAAAAAGCTGTTTTTGCGGGAAAAGGCCATCCTCCGTCAATTTCAAACTGCCGGCTGACTTTCATACTGGTTATATACTTTAAAAATGCATTTGCAGATTTCGGATATCTTGTATTTTTTGGAACGCAAAGCGCGTTGCCCCGGATAATATTATAATGCGCCGCGTCCTTTTGCATTTTCGGCAAAGGAGCAATTCCAACTTTTTCTTTATAAAAATCATCCTTCTTGTATTGCGAGAACATAAATTCACACTTCGTAATATTAAAAACACTTTCGCAATTCCTGAACATATCCGCGACTGTAGGAGTTGAAAAAGAATGTATTATCTCTTTTGGCATTATTTTATGAATATAAATTAAGTCCTTCATTAACTGCAGGGCCTCTTCTGCTCTCTTACTATTTACAATAGAAATGCCCTCGCTATCATAGATATCCCCGTTATTACCCCATATTGTTTCAAATAACATTCCAGTCAAGATCGCTTCATGACTCCAATAAGCCAACAAACCGTTTAACTTTGGATCTTTTTCCCCTTTAACAATATACTTTGCTGCATCGATCAATTCCTGCCAGGTTTCAGGAGGAGTTATTCCATATTTATTCAGCAAGTCTTTTCTGTAAAATAAATGTCTTGAATCCACATCATCGGGAATTCCGTAGACTTGCCCGTTAATAGTGCAAGCTTCCAAAGCACCTTTAAAATACATATCTTTAGTAATACTGTCATCCAAACTCATCAATTGATTATCTAAGGCAGGCTTGCAGAGTTCTTGAAATGATAAACCTATAACTCCAAGCGGAGTATTTTGAACCGCAAGGGAATTTTGTATTTCATGTCTTGACCCGATTTCCTCCATTTTATTGATTACAATATTGGGATTAGCATTTTTAAAATCTTTTAACATTTCGTCTTTCAGGAACCAGCTCCATAGATGGTATTTTATTTCCGTATCACTTATAACTTTTTTGCCCGAGCTATTATCAACTAAAGGTATCTTATTTATTGCAATACCGTTTTTCCCTATTATGACTTGTCTCGTTTTTGTATCATAAAAAGTTCCTTTGGCTTTTAGAATATTAATCGTCCTTGCTGTATCTCCTTCGCTCTCCAATTGTTTTAATATAACTACATTATCAACAAGCTCCGGCAAAGGCGAGGTATTCCCCCCGGTATTTCTTCTTTCAAAATCCGAAGTGGTTACTATGCAAGATATCCCCTTTTTTTGTATAAACATCAGAACTTTGTATATATCTTCATAGGCTCTTTCTTTTACCATTCCTGAAAATCCGTCGATCACGATCCTTTGAATCTCAGAGGTATTCATAATAGTCAGGAGCCGTTCTTCCAGTTTTTTTATTCCCGAAGGATTTATATACACCAAAAAAAGATCTTTATTTTTTAGATGATAATTCCAATCAACATTTACAATATTGTAATACTGGAGTGAGCTTTTGGGATCTTCCAGCAAGGAGATATAAACACACTTTTCATTTAGCTTTAGTCCTTCTTTTATAAACTGTAATGAAAGTATGGTTTTTCCGGTTCCCGATTGGCCGGAAAATAAAGTACGGCTTCCTTTTATTATTCCGCCATTAAACATATCGTCAAGACCGGAGATCCCTGATTTAATACGCTTTAGTTTATTTTCTTCTATGTAGGGCCGCCTCATAATTTTATCCTGAATTTCAAATATTTTAACACTTTCTTTTAAGACCTGTAAGCCGCAGTTGAATATTATTTACGATATCTGTGAATTTTCAAGAACCTTCTGAATTATATAATACTCTTCCCTCATTGTCAACGTTCTCACATGAAATTCGCTGTTTACTTGCTGTTTAATAATTTCTGCCGTTTACAGTAAAATATTAACACGAACTGCTTAAAAAATGCTATAATACTTTTTTAGTATTGTTTTACCTTTAACTGATTTTATTAACCTTCCTAAGAGGAAGTAAACCCTAGTAGAGAAAGCAGCTGTACCGGAAGGTACGTTAGCTTTACAAGGCATCTATAATGCATGCTTTATCAGCAGTTTTCTCCGGTTGGGCAGGATATTCAAATTAGACATTCTATTAAGAATGAAAGGAAGAAAAAGCAGTGATGACAAAGAGAGAAAGTATAAGAAATATTGCAATAATTGCGCATGTTGACCATGGGAAAACTACGCTTGTTGACGCTATGCTGAAACAGACCCATGCTGTTAAAATCAATGTAGAGACAACCGATCTCATCATGGACAGCATGGATCTCGAGCGGGAGAGAGGCATCACCATCAAAGCTAAAAATGCTTCCCTTGTCTATAAAGGCATAAAAATAAATATCGTTGATACTCCTGGCCATGCCGATTTTGGCGGTGAAGTGGAACGAACTCTAAGAATGGCTGACGGAGTCTTGCTGCTGGTGGATGCGAAAGAAGGCCCTATGCCTCAAACGAAGTTCGTCCTCAAAAAAGCGATGGAACTGGGTCTGCGCGCCATCGTTGTGATTAATAAAATTGACAAACCTTACGCAAATGTTGACGAAGCGGTAAATAAAACTTTTGACCTTTTTGTAAAACTAAACGCAACACATGAACAGCTGGACTTTCCCATAATTTATGCCTCCGGTTTGCGCGGATTAGCTACCGCTACACCGGAAGAATTGGCAGTCAAACTTGCCGATGTGAACACATCTCCGGACATTGCGCCCTTATTTGAAAGCATTGTTAACAATATACCCGCGCCGGAAGTTGATCTGGAAGATTCCTTTACGATGCAGGTTTTGGCTCTGGCTTATAATAATTACAAAGGCAGAATCGGAATTGGTAAAGTAAAATTTGGCAAAGTTAAGAATGGCCAGCAGATGCTGCTTGTTAAGGCTGACGGCTCGAAAACAACCGCGCAGGTTACGAGCCTGCAAATGTATGACGGGCTCAAACAGGTGGATGTAGATGAAGCCGAAGCCGGTGATATTGTAGCAATCGGCGGTTTCGAAGAAATTCACATAGGCGACATTGTAACTGATCCTGTAAATCCAAAGACTATGCCCCCGGTAATGATAGAACCGCCGACCATCAAGATGACCTTTGGCGTCAATTCTGCTCCGGGTTCAGGAAAAGAAGGCAAATTTTGTACGTCAAGAAATATAAGAGACCGTCTGGAAAAAGAACTTGAAACTAATGTAGCGTTAAAAGTCGAAGGGTTAGACCAGGGTACTGATACTTTTCTGGTTTCAGGAAGGGGCGAACTTCATCTTTGTGTCCTTATCGAAACCATGAGAAGAGAAGGTTTTTGTCTTCAAGTCGGACAACCCCAGGTCATTTACATTGAAGAAAACGGCGTAACACTTGAGCCTTATGAAACTGTATATATAGATGTACCGCACGAACACCAGGGTATTGTAATTCAGGAACTTGGAAAACGCGGCGGCGAGATGCAGCATATGGATTCAACTTTAAGCACTGACGTCCATGCCGAATATTTGATTCCCACCCGGGGGCTTCTCGGGCTAAAGAACCTTCTTATGACCAGAACCAGAGGAACAGTTGTAATAAACAATCTTTTTGATTCCTATAAGCCTGTGCACGATATTGACCTTCGTGATAACGAACACGGCTCTTTAATTGCCTTTGAATCAGGAATATCCAATCCATACGGACTGGACAATGCCCAGGAAAGGGGAGTTTTATTTATCAATCCCGGAGTGGAAGTTTATGAAGGAATGGTTGTCGGTAAACACAGTCTGGAAACTGATCTTGAAGTAAACGCCTGTAAAATCAAACATAAAAGCAATCAAAGAGCGGTAGGCAGCAGCGACCCGGTGGTACTTCCCCCTCCGGTCGATGTGACACTCGATTTCGCAGTAGAATACGTAGGCCCGGATGAACTTGTAGATGTGACTCCAAAAAACATCCGCATCAGAAAGCAAATCCTCTCTTCTACGGAAAGAAAAAGAATACAAAGAAAAGAGAAGTAGAACAAAAAAAAGACCCCGCATTGGGTTTACCCAAGCGGGGTCATATTTGGAACCGGGCCATAAGCCGAATTCTGTTCTTATAGCCATTTCTCTAAGGATATTGGTTACCCAATACCTCTTGCGGCCTACCCGGGGAAACAAGCGGCACCACTTTATTGACTTCCCCCTATTTGGCCTTGCTCCGGATGGGGTTTGCCATGCACTCGCCGGTTACCCGGCGGCCGGTGGGCTCTTACCCCGCCTTTTCACCATCCCCTGAACCACTCATCCGCCAAAGCGGATTCGGGTACAGGGCAAGACCACACCCTAACCCATGATTCAGGAAGTCTGTTTTCTGTGGCACTTTCCGTCCCTGTCCCGTTACGGCACAGGTCCCGCGAGTTACGCGGCATCTTGGCCTTCTGGAGTTCGGACTTTCCTCTTCTGCAAAAGCAAAAGCGGCTATTCGCGCCGGTACCAATCTAATTTTTTAACCGTGTAAAATTCTTCCGCAAGTTTCGCAGAGTATTACTTTTTCAAATTTCTTTACTTCTATTGCTTCCTGGGGTCGGAGGTTCATATAACAACCTTGACAACTGCTGCCTTCTACCTTCGCAATGCCTTTTCCTCCGACATTAGCTCTTACTTCTTCATATTTTTTGAGTAATCCGGAATTTTCCACTTTAGCAGCTTCTTCATTTCTCTGCTTTTTCACAATTTCGATATCTGCGTCCAGTTTTATTCCGTCTTCCACACATTTTGCTTCAAGTTGTTTTAATTTCGTTTCTTCATCTTTTACAGCATCAGCACTTTCAAGCACCTTTTTCTTGTAGTCATCATCAGCAACCATTGCCGTGATAATATTTTCTTCTAATTTTCCGGCTTCTTCCGTTCTGGTCTGGATCTCATGCTTGATCGCAGCATAAGAATTATTATCTTTCACTGCATACTGCTGTTCCTGAAGCTTTTTAATCTCTGCATTTTTAGCCGCAAGTTCAAGTTCTTGTAGTTTCCTTCCCTTTAAAAGATCATCACTGCTTCTCTTCACCGCCGCAAGCGCCGATTGCGCCGCAGCTAGGGCAGCCTGTTGCCCCCCAAGCTGCTTTGGTATATCAGCTTTGCTTGCCTCTATATCATCTATCTTTGTATCTAAATCTTGAACCCTAAGTAATATTTCCAGATCATTTTTAAGCATTAAACCCCCGTTCAATCAGGTCTTCTTTTTATTCCAATCTTCAAGGAACTTTTTTATTCCGGCATCAGTATAAGGATGTTTTATCATAACTTCAAGCACTGACTTCGGAACACTTACAATATCAACTCCGGCAAGTGCCAGATCAATAACATGCATTGGCACTCTAATACTTGCCGCAAGAATCTTTGTCTTAATATCATAGTTGGAATATATCCGGGCGATTTGAGCCACCATATCAGTGCCGCAAGCCCCTCCGTCATCAACCCGTCCCACAAAGGGTATTACAAAGTCTGCGCCTGCCTTCGCTGCAATCAAAGCCTGTGAAGGAGAAAAAACAAGAGTAATGCTTGTCATGATCTTCTTCTTTTTTAGAACACCTGCAGCTTTTAAACCTTCTTTTATCATCGGTAGTTTTATAACGATGTTATTTCCTATCTTCGAGTATTCTTCAGCCTCTTTTATTATACCGTCAAAATCAGTCGCTATTGGTTCAACATTAATAGGTCCTGAAACAACCTTCGCGATTGCACTGATCGCCGTTACTATATCTTTACCTTCTTTTGCTAATATGGAAGGGTTGGTCGTAACCCCGTCGCAAAGCCCGAGTTCGACATATTCCTTTATTTCGCTAACATTTGCTGTGTCAAGGTATATTTGCATACTCGTCCTCCGCTCAATATTTTACAGATATCCATTGTACCAGAATTCACCATCAACTTAAAGCCCAATATATTCCCGTCAAAAACGGAGATCGAGTCTATTTTTTGCCTTTTTTTTCTTTAGAACCGGTATCTTCATCTTTCATTCCGCTCTTAAACTCTTTTATTGACTTGCCGAGAGACCTTCCAACCTCCGGAAGTTTTCCCGCGCCAAAGATCAAAAGAGCAATAACAAGTATTAGTATTAACTCCGGTAAACCTATATTCATAAAATTCCTCCTTAAGAAAATGACTAAGTACTAGTGACTAAGGACTATTTATCGTTGGCGGAAAACATCTCCCGCCTCATAATTTATTTCTTTTTTAATAATCTCGCGGCGCATTTTTCCGCTTCCTTATATAGTCACTAGTCATTAGTCATTTGTACTTAGTTTACAATGTTTTCACAAAAGCACTGATTCTCTTAACGGCTTCTTTAATATTTTCATCTGAATTGGCAAAGCAGAAACGGACGAAACCCTCGCCACTCTCGCCGAAGGATGAACCGTTAACGGCAGAAACACGGGCTTCTTTTATCATCTTTAAAACAAAGTCCTCGGATTTCATATTTAATTTTGAGATGTTAGCAAATGCGTAAAAAGCACCTTCCGGCTGTATGCAGGAGATCTTATCGGTGGCATTAAGACCTTCCGATATTATTTTTGCTCTGCCCCTGAACGCTTCCACCATCTTCGCAACGCAATCCTGCGGGCCGGTAAGCGCGGCGACCGCGGCTTTCTGCGCTACGGAGTTGGCATGCGTAATAGTGTAGAGCGATACCTTGCGAAGGCCTGCGGAAATTTCCTTGGGGGCTACGGCAAAACCTATCCTCCAACCGGTCATAGCATACGTCTTGGATAGGGTGAACTGCGTAACGGTCAGGTCACGCATCCCCGGGAGAGAACCGATAGAAAGATGCTTCGTTTTTCCCAAGATAAGTTTTTCATAGGACTCATCGGACAAAACAAATATGCCTCTTTCCGCCGCAAGCTTGGCGATGGCTTTCAGATTGGATTCCGTCATCACTCCGCCGGTCGGATTATTCGGGCTGTTTATCACTATCACTTTGGTCTTAGAGGTTATCTTCGCTTTTACTTCATCCGGCATCATATTAAAACCGTTTTTTTCTTTAATGGTAACAAAAACCGGTTTGGCCTCCAAAATACCAAGGACCCCCAGATACACAGGCCACACAGGATCAGAAACAATTACTTCATCGCCCGGATTAACCATTGTCTGCAGCGCGGAAAATATCGCTCCGATACCACCCTGTGTTACGGTAATCTCGGTTTCAGGATCATAATCCAGTCCATTTTCAGATTTAAATTTGACCGCCGCCGCTTTTCTAAGTTCCATAATTCCCGGACCGGGCGTATAATGTGAAAAACCATCCTTTATAGCCTTGATCGCTGCTTCTTTAATATGCTCAGGAACATCAAAATCCGGTTCTCCAAGATCCATCCTTACTACATCTTTCATCTGCATTACCATATCCGATATTTTTCTAATTCCGGACATAGGCGCATTTATCACATTCAGGTTAAGCTTTGCTTTAATATCCATCTTCTTTCTCCTTACATTAACTCTCTTCCCCCTGATTTTCATAGGGGGAAGGTACCGGTTGGGGGTAATTTATTCTTCTCTAATAATTCCGCTCTATTGAGAACTCCGCCATTTTAATAAGGGCTTCTTTGAATTCATTTTGCGGCAGTTTCTCCAAAGAAAACGTTGCTTTTTTTACAAATATTTTAGCTTTCAAGTAGGATTTTTCAAGAGAAGAGTATTTTTTTAGCAGCCCTGAAACATAAGTAATATCTGCTTTTTCTTTCTTGCCTTTTCTGATTTTTGCAATTATACTTATTATTTTCAGCCGTTCGATTTTATTCGCGCTTTTTAAGACGTATATTACAGGCAAAGTAAGTTTACCTTCCAGTAAATCCGAGGCCACCGGTTTTCCAAGCACCTCTTCCTTTGCTGTATAATCTAAAATATCATCCATTATCTGAAATGCAATCCCCAGGTTACTTCCATATGTTCTCATGGCTTTAGCCTGTTCTTTGTTTGCTCCGGCCAGGACGGCTCCCGTTTCACACGCTGCCATAAAAAGTACCGCCGTCTTTCCTGTTATGACCCTAAAGTATTCTTTCTCAGTAATAGAAGTTTTAAAAAGTCCGGTAACCTCTTCGATTTCGCCTTCAACCAGTTTTTTTGCGGCATCACCGTAAATTTTCAGGGACTTTTCCACAATTTTTGAATTTTCCAAACCATAGAGCAGGGAAACTGAAAACGCAGTCAGAAGATCTCCCGCAAGCACAGCTTTTTTATTGCCATAAAGGGAGTTAAGAGTCTCTTTTCCTCTTCGCAAGGGGGCACTTTCTATCACATCGTCATGTAAAAGGGAAGCATTATGCAGCATTTCTATGACTGCGGCAAAATCAAGAGCTTGTTTTAAATATTTCATTTTATCTTTGGAATTAACAACTCTATAGGCCATCATAAGCAGAGAAGGACGAAGTTTTTTCCCTCCGCTGAATAGTTGCCGTTTTATTCCAGGGACAAACTTTTCCACACTAAGAGCAATAGAAAGCAGTTTCTCATTTATCAAATCAAGGTCTTGTTTAATAATTTTCGAACTCGAATTCATATAATACCTTTCTTTTTTTTCAACCTACAGCGTCACTCATGGAGAACATGGGCATAAACATGGCAACAACAATACCTCCGATTACAATTCCTAGAAACGCCATGATCAGAGGTTCCAGCATAGAAGTTAAACCACCTACAGCAGTATCAACTTCGTCATCATAGAAATCAGCACATCTTATCAGCATGTCATCAATAGTACCTGTCTCTTCACCGACGGAAACCATCTGTATAATCATAGGAGGAAAGATCCCCGCGTCCTTTAAAGGTCCTGTTATGTTTTCACCTTCCCGTATAGCCGCCCTGGCCTTGAAGATGGCCTCTTCCACTACAAGATTGCCGGAGGTCTTGGCTGTTATTTCCAGAGCTTCAAGGATAGCAACACCGGATTTAATAAGCGTACCGAGAGTCCGCGCGAATTTTGCAACTGCGACTTTCTTCACGAGGATACCAAACATGGGAGCCTTTAATTGTATGCCGTGCCACATTAACATACCGGCTCTTGTCTTTAAATACCTTCTTAGAAAATAGACACCCACGCCGATGATCACAGCTTCAATAAATACCTGCGGAGGTTTAAAAAAAGCCTGTAAAAAATCAGAGATTGCGATAACCGCCAGAGTCGGGGCCGGTAATTGCTTACCAAAGCTGTCAAAGGTAGACTTAAAGCTCGGAATAACCGCAACCATAAGAAAGACGGTAACACCAATAGCCACAGCAAGCACCATTACAGGATACGTCATGGCTGATTTTACTTTTCTCTTCAAGTTATCTGCTTTTTCAAGGTAAGTAGAAAGCCTCTGAAGTATTCCGTCCAGAATACCTCCGGTTTCACCTGCTTTTACCATATTTACAAAAAGACTGGAAAAGATATCAGGATGTTTTCCGAGAGAATCTGAAAGAGTCTGCCCCTGTCCGATATCATCCCTTATTTTACCTATGCACTCTTTTAATTTCCGGCTCTCAACCTGATCATATATAATGTTCAAAGACTGCAACACCGGAACACCGGCAGAAATCATAGTGGCAAATTGTCTGGCAAAAACACTCAAGTCTTTTACCGTTACCTTACCGCCTCTTCCTGCAAGCTTTTTTTTCTTTTCCGGAGTAGCTGAAAGTAAAGTAAGCTTTTGAGCTTTTAATTTGGCCGCAAGTACCTTTTCGTTATCGGCGTCCATTACACCGGTAACCTGCGCGCCGGTTGCACTTTTTGCCCTATAGTTAAATACCGCCATCGTTTCTCCTATACACCTTTGACCATTCTCTGCAGATCTTTTATATCCGTAGAAGCAAGCATTATTTCATTATACGTTACCATTTGCTTTTGATAAAGATTAAATAACGCCTGATTTAAAGTCTGCATACCGGATTCACCGGAAGTCTGCATGGTAGAATAGACCTGGTGTACTTTATCCTCGCGAATTAAGTTACGAATTGCTGAGTTGGGCATCATAACTTCTATGGCTGCCACACGTCCGCCGGAATACGCTTTTGGAAGCAGGGACTGGGAAAGCACCGCCTGGAGCACAAAAGAAATCTGGGTCCTTATTTGCTGCTGTTGATGCGGCGGAAATACATCTATGATACGGTTTATAGACTGAACAGCATCCGTAGTATGAAGCGTACCAAAAACCAGGTGACCGGTTTCCCCTATAGTCAGAGCCGCTTGAATAGTTTCCAAATCTCTCATTTCTCCTATTACTATAACGTCAGGATCCTGCCTTAATATATGTCTTAGCGCTGACGTAAAATTCGGAGTATCAACCCCAATCTCTCTCTGATTAACGATACAATTTTTGTGATGATAAACATATTCTATAGGATCTTCAATAGTAATGATATGCCCTTTTCTATCCCCGTTAATAAAATCAATAATAGAAGCAATAGTAGTGGATTTTCCGGAACCGGTAGGACCGGTGACTAAAACCAGACCTTTGGGAAGTTTTACCACAGTATTAGTAACGACTTCCGGCAAACCCAGCTCCTCAAAAGTCGGTATCCTGGAAGGAATGTTACGAAGCACAGTCGCAACCGCACCTCTTTGTCTGAAAACATTCATTCTGACCCGACCCAGTCCTTTTACACCAAAGGCCAGATCAAGTTCGTTTTCCTTCTCAAATTTTTCCTTTTGATCGTCCGTAAGCACGCCATATATCAATTCCTGACAGCTCTCCGGAGTAAGTTTATCTAATTCGGTAGGTATAATATCACCGTCAATCCTGAGTACCGGTGGAGAACCTGAAGTAAGGTGCAAATCCGATGCATTTTTTTCGAATAACAATCTCAGTAAGTCATTAATCGTTGCTGATGCCATTATGCCCCCTTAATCTGCTGAAGTCGTCCGGAGTAACTCTTCAATGCTGGTACCTCCGGCTCTTACTTTTCTGATTCCCGCTTCTCTAAGAGTAATCATACCTGTTTCAATAGCAATTTTTTTAATATCCGTACCTGAAGCACGTTTTAGAATAAGTTTTCTTATCTCATCATTCATTACCATAACTTCATAAATAGCCGCCCTGCCTTTGTATCCTGTATTTGCGCAATTGGGACAACCTAAACCCCGGTAAAAGACAACCTTCTCACCATCCGCAGGTCTGATATTTAAATCCTCCAGAACCTCAGGGGAAACCTCATAGGCTTCTTTACACTTTGGACATATTTTTCTGACAAGACGCTGGGCAATAACCATTATAAGCGAAGAAGTAATAAGGAACGGCTCAACACCCATATTGTTTAGCCGGGTAGTGGCTTGAGGCGCATCATTGGTATGTAAAGTTGAGAGAACCAGGTGACCGGTAAGCGCTGCATTAATAGCGATAAGAGCAGTTTCAGAGTCTCTGATTTCACCGACCAGAATAATATCCGGATCCTGACGGAGGAAAGATTTCAGACCGCTTGCAAAATTAAGACCGGCTTTATTATTTACCATGACCTGATTAACGCCCTGCGTAACAAACTCTATAGGATCTTCTATAGTCACTATATTTACATCTGGATAGTTGAGTAGCGCCAGCGTAGAGAAAAGTGTTACGGATTTACCTGAACCGGTAGGTCCCGTTACCAGTATCATGCCATAAGGGGCATCAACATTCTTTTTATAAAGCTGCAAAATATCCGGTTCAAAACCAAGCTGCGCAAGATCCAGCTGCAAGTTGGTCGTATCAAGAACACGGATAACCACCTTCTCCCCAAAGCCGGTTGGGAGAACGGAAACACGCATATCCACTTCTTTACCGGAGACCTTTATTTTACAACGACCGTCTTGCGGTTTTCTTCTTTCCGCAATATCAAGTTCAGAAATAATTTTTATACGGGAAACCAAAGCTGCATATATTTTCCGGGGCGGCGCAGGTCTTTCATGAAGCACTCCGTCAATTCGGTACCGCATTCTGGTGATTTTTTCGTAAATTTCAAGGTGAATATCAGACGCCTTTTCTTCAATAGCCCGGCTTAACATCGCATTAACAAGTTTTACAATAGGCGCATCTTCGGAAGCCGCTGCCAGCTTGGCGGCATCTATTTCATCTTCAGCTGCGACAACCTCTACATCTTCCACATTCTCAAGGTCCTTCATCGCTTCTTCCATTTCCGCAGAGGTATTACTGAACATCTTCTGAATCATCGCCTTAATTTCATTTTCACTGGCGAGCACCGGAGTCACTTCAAAACCGGTCATTAAGCGAATATCATCAATTGCGGAAACATTTAAAGGATCGGACATGGCAACCGTAAGATTATTGCCTTTTTTAGCAATCGCTACGAGGATTTGCCTCTGACAAACATTTTCAGGAATGAGCTTAACAATATTGGGGTCAATATCACCCTGATCACTCAAGTTTACGGTAGGTATTCCCATCTGCGTACCCATGAACGCCATAATAACGTCATCGGTAATGTATCCCAGTTTTACTATTGCCTGTTCTAATCGAATATTCTGAGCTTTGGACTCTTTAAGAGACTCTTGAAGCTGGGCATCCGTTATGATTTCCTCATCAACAAGCATCTGAGCCAGTTTCTTTTTCATTGAAACCGTCATAAGTCAACCCCCTTTACCCCAGTAATTTCTTTATTTCGTCAACAAACTCGCCAATATCTTTAAACTGCCGATAGACCGAAGCAAAACGGACATAAGCGACATGATCGAGTTTTTTTAGCTGAACCATAACCAGATCACCCAAATCTTTACCGTTAATCTCTTTGTCCATGCGATTATGCACTTCTTTTTCTATTTCCTGAACAACATTTTCCATTGCAGCCATAGAAACAGGCCGTTTTTCACAAGCCTTTTTTATACCATTTAATATTTTGAACCTGTCAAAAGTCTCACGCCTGCCGTCTTTTTTGACAACCACAGGCATTATTTGTTCTACTTGTTCATAAGTGGTGAAACGCTTTGAGCATTTAAGGCACTCACGGCGCCGTCTAACCGACTTGCCGTCCTTACTCTCACGCGAATCAAGAACTTTATCATTTCTAAAATTACAAAAAGGACATTTCATGTTAATATTATATATTACTTTGACTGAAAAAACAATATGAATATCTGGCTTAAATCCTAATAAGTCAGATAGAATATGATGTATTAAGATTTTAAGCCTGATGACACGGATTGAAAGTAAGATGACACAGATTAGAGCATTTTAGTTAAATATCAACTATTTAATGTTTTTACTTTCTGATTTGTTATATTTCTTATATAAGGGTAATAGATTTTGCTCCCAGAACAGTCTATATTCTTTAGATTGCAAAACTAAATACTTGTTTAAGTTATTGATTGCTTTGTTACCAAGCCAACCGCTATAGGAATCTTTAAGTATTTCCGGAAAATTAAGTGAAGAATCGATAAATGTTTCTCCATTCCATTTATATATTATAGGCCATGAAGAACCATATATTATCTGTTTACTGCTGCATAATATTTCATTAACGCCATCTTTATCAAGATCTATTAATTCGCATTTATAACTTTCAGCAGTACAAAAAGTTATTTCGGGTTTTCCATTTTTCAGCCCAATCAAATACATTAACTCACTGTTCAAACCATTTGTCCCTGTAGAAAGTATTAACGCAACGCTCCTTTTTGTATCTTTAATTTTAAGAACGTCTATAAATTTGGTACAAATGAAAGTACCAAAATTAAGATAATATACTTTCCCTTTCTGCTCTGTTAAAACAATATTATTTTCATTTCCGAGCATATAAAATATTTCATTTTTTCCATCGCCATCCAAATCTACTTCTTTTTTTATCTCAGCATTATTTATACTTTTATCTACTACATCATTAAAACTTATTTTTTTAATCAATTTGTCCAAAGAAATATTTATATTTTTTTCAATATTTAGCTTAATCAACATATCTATTATTTCCGATCCCTTTACCGGAGCCATACCTTCACACCAATTTTCTTTTTCTTTATTCTCATATACCTCTTTACATAGTCTTATCTTTTTATCAATATTCCAAGTCGTTTTAATTATATTTATTTTTTTCTCTGTCCCTTTACCATAATACACTTTGACATACGGATTATTAAATAAAGAATACAACATGTTATTTAAAGTACTATTGATGTTGCTTCTTATTTTTATAGTCACCGAATTGGTATCAGACCAAATAAAAATAATAATTAAACCGACAACTACAAAACAATAGACAACACGAATCAATATACTCGCAGTCTTTGATATTTTAATCAGCTTTTTCATTGTCTTTCCCTTTACTATAGTTTCACAATCTACTTTATTTTTTCCAGAACTTGAGGATCTTTCGCAAACGCTTCTTTGGTGTCTTCCAGAGAAATAATCACTTTTTGAAGGCTTTCGGTTGAATCTGAAAAATAATACCCTGCGTCTCTTTTAAAATAATGAAGGTCTAATTCCTTATCCTTTAATTTCTTTTCAATCCAACCAAGAGCATAATTAACAAACGTAAACCGGTCATTGTCCACGGTGTATCTAATATAAAAATGACATCCAAGAAGTAACGCCTTATATTCCCCATTTTTATTCTCTGGTTTTTTATTATCCACAAACATATCCAAGTATTTAAATTTTCCTAACTTAACAAGTGTGATTTCAAAAGCACTTTCAATTCCATCATTACCAAGATATTGAGCATTATATTTGTTTTTTTCGTCCTTAGTGAATGTCCATCTTACCTTAGTTTTTGGATCACCCCATTTACCCAGTATAGCATCATCACTGATTATGTCTTTCGCCGTATATATCGGTTCAATAGTATAATAGCACCCGGAAAATATAAAAACACAAACTGTTGCAAGTAGAATATTCTTTAACATATTATTTTTCCTCACTTAACAATTACCGGCGGAGTCCTTCATCCGCCCACATTAAATCGTAAATGTCTTTTAGAATTTAACCGCATGTCCGAGCCAGAACATGAAAACTATTGCTATTACGTGAAGTATCCACCAGCCTGTCTTTGGAAAGAAAAATCTAAACATAAACTCTCCTTATTATATACCGTTAAAACGTTACACGTTATCACGTTACTAACGTTTTGCATTAATGTGGTATTATTTAATTCAATAGCTCCAAATGCAAACCCAGCGCCTAGAACCTGTTTTTATTTTTTCCACAGTATTGCGCCTAGCACATATGCAGCGGACATGCCGAGAAGGTGAACCAGCCACCAGCCCAGAGTTAGATATTTAAAATTTGCAGGTATCTTCATATTACCTCCGGCTCTTTAATGAAGTAGCTTTCGTAAATAGCTTTTGAAAGGAAGAATTTTCCGATTAGAATGGCAATATCGGCAAACAAGGTGTTGAGAAATATTTTTCCGATAAAAAATGGGGCTGTAAAATGAACATAGGAGAAATGAGCCATTGTAATTGTGCCAAGAACTACAATAATCCCGTTTATCAAATAAGCATAAGCTGCGGTTTTTTTATACATAAACATTACAATAACCACTGTCATGCTGATAAGTCCGCATAAAAACGGAATAAAATTCGCCGGATTATCCAAATGATGTATCCTGAGATGGAGCAAAAATCCCCCGAGCGATACCAAGAATAAGGCAACTATCATACTTGTTCTTAAGCTTTTTATATTCATGCTTCCTCCATATTTTAGTTTGACACGGATTAACATATATAATATAATCTATTTAATGATATTTTACAAGGTGCTTCTCGCGATAGGTCCGGATAAGCCGGGCATTGTAAATACGGTCTCGGCTTTTCTTACCGAGCGGGGCTGTAATTTAGAAGACAGCAAAATGTCCGTTTTGGGCGAGGATTTCGCGCTCGTCATGCTTTTTTCCGGAGCACTCAACTCCATAGAAAAAGTAAAAGCCGATATTAAGAGTCTGGAAAGTTCAGTCGGTCTTACTACACTTTTAAAAGACACCAAAGCTCCAACGGTACACCGTAAAGAAGCCTCAATCCCGTATAAACTTGAAGCCTTCGGGATGGATCATCCCGGAATTGTAAATGAAATCACAGGAGTCTTGCACAAAAACAGGATTAACGTAGAAAGTATGGAAACCGGTGTGGGAAATGCTCCTGTCTCCGGCACCCCTGTATTTCATATGTATATCAAAATGACAGTACCTGCGAGTTTACCCATAAGCAAACTTAAAGATGAGCTGTCAAAAGTGGAAGGAAAACAAAACCTGAATATAACGCTCTCCCCGTCAGAAATATAATCTTTCAATTTGTGTTTTGTTTAGAAAAGGAGTATCCTCCTTTGGAATCCTCTTGTGAGCGGAGCCTATTTATTATACGCGGTTTTTTCATCCACGGGCTTATCCTCCTAAACAATTGGCGGACAGGCTGCCAGTGGTTTTCAAAACCGCCTGCACAATAAAGCCCCATGCTGCCATTTTGGCGACATGGGGCTTCTTTAGGTTTTTCTGCCGGTTTTTGTTATGTTACATTCTATTTAATTTTCATGTTTTCCGGTACGGCTAATCCGTTTTTTTCCGGGGAATCATTCGGATCGTTAAATATCCATAACTCATCAATTGAAAAATCACCCGTATCGCTGCCTTCTTTATTGCCGCCTATATGAATATCCGACCATTTTTCTTCCGCAATCCCGCTTGGCAATTTTCCCGTAACATCCGTTAACCTCGCGCCTCTTGAGCTGCCCTCAACTGTTTCTCCGTCAATGTAAGTTTTTAATTCATCATCTTTCTCCGCATTTTTTATCCATATTATTGTATACCTGTGCCATTCTCCGGGTTTTATCTTTAAAAATACACGCGGCTCCTTAACATCTGATGCTATATTATACAGCTGTTTATCAGAACCTCTTTCGCTTGCCCCGAGCCATAAAGTTAATTGAGCTTGATCATCCCCCAACCCGGAAACTCCCATCTTAAAATTCCGGGATTCTGAGATATCACAAAGAATATAAAAGTAACTGCCATCTTTTATTTTATGCGGATCCTCATTGAATTTTAACCAAAAATCTATTCTACCGCTGTTGGTAAAATCAACGGCCATAGAATTAATTTTAAGGATTTCAATATTTTTATCCTTACCGTGTAATCTTGCTGCTTTTCCGAACATTCCGTCCTCAAAAGCGATCTTACCTTCACCCGCCGTCCACACAGACAAAGCATTCTTGCAGGAAGCTGCTGCGGGTTTATTTATTGCAGCAGCACTGTCAAATGTACTGTGCAGCATTACTTTTGCATGCAAACTTGCTGCAAAAATAAAACAAAATACTATTACCAGTTTTCTCATTTCCGTTTCCTCCTTTTTATTCCCTATCCGGGAATTTTTCTTTCAAAACCTTTAGAAATAATACATTTTCAAACGGTTTGCCGACCGTAAGTCGAATAGCATTTTCCAACCCTATATCTCCGTTAAACCTTCTTGCATTAATTCCTTTTTGATATAAATAATCATATACTTCTTTACCTTCTAAAGATGTCTTAAACAGGATAAAATTAGCATCTGATCTGAATACTTTAACGCCTTTAATCTTCTTTAGTTCTTTAATTAATTTATTTCTTTCCGCAACTATTTGTTTCCGGATTTTATTAAAGATATTTATATTTTTAGCAACAATCAAACCTGCAGTTAAAGTCAAAGAATCAACATTGAACGGGAGTTTTCTATTTGCAATATATTCTATTAATGCCTTATCCCCCAATATATATCCCAGTCTTAATCCAGCCATTGACATTCCCTTGGAAAAAGTCCTTATGATCACCAGGTTCTTGTACTTCTTAATATAAGGCAGGAAGGTGACTTTACTAAATTCATAGTAAGCTTCGTCTATTACAACAATAGAATTTTTACTGTTCTTTAAAATAGAAAGTATTGTGCTTTTTTTAAAACAATTTGCAGTAGGATTATTGGGGTTACTGATGTAAATGACAGACGGTCTTCTTTTCTTGATCAATACCAGGGTTTTCTCCAGATCAATCTCAAAATCATCAGGATTTAAAGGTACATCTATTGATTTAACGCCTGCTGCATCCGCCAAACTCGGATAAATATAGAAAGAAGGCGGGAACCACATTACAGGCCGCTTGTTTTTCACGAACATTAACGTTATATTTAATATTAAATCATCCGAACCATTCCCCAAAACTATATTTTCGGGTTTTACTTTATTGTTTCCAGCTATTACTTCAATTAATCTATTTTTTACATCCTGGGACGGATACCTGTTGAATGGTATCTTTTTGAACTCACCAATAATCTTGTTTTTAACTACTAAAGGGATATCATAAGGATTTTCATTAAAACTCATTCTTCCGGGCTTCATGCAACTCTCCTTAAAACAGAAAAATAGCAGGCTTTGAATTGACAAATATTACTTTAGGCTTATTTAACCGGCTTTCCATAAAATACCTCGACGCTCGTGGAAATCCCGCCGCGCGGAGTAAAATCGCCTTTTATATATGCACCTTTTGGTTTTACGGCTTTAATAAAATCAGAAAATATCTTATTTGTCGCATTCTCATAAAATATTCCAAGATTTCTGAAAGCAAGAATATAATACTTAAGAGATTTAAGTTCCATGCATTTTTTATCAGGAATATACCTGATAACCAGTTTGCCGCAATCCGGAAGTCCCGATTTAGGACAAATGGAAGAATACTCCGGAATATCTATTGTAATAATATAATTCTTATATTGATTCGGAAAAGTCTCAAGTTCCGGCATTACTGTATTAATACCGGCAATCGCATGTTTATCCGTATATTGTCTTTTCATTTAATACTCCGTCTAAACTCTATTTTGAAAGGTCTTTATTACCGGCTCCAGATCCCAGTCTTTTATATTAAAAACTTCTTTTTTTCTTTTCAAATAATACAGATAATTTTCATAGGAGACATCCGGAGGACATCTGTGATCCACATGAGGAATATACCCTCCTCCTTCCACAATGGGCCGGAGCTTTTCAATTTCTGCGTCAATTGCTTTTTTGTCCTTAGCCAGTTCTCTTTTATTAACACCGCCAAAGAGAAGGACCTCTTTTCCAAATTTCTTTCTTAATTCAACCGGGTCTGTTTTGCAGGCAACTTCAAGAGGAAACATCCCGTTAACTCCTCCTTCCAAAAACAAATGCACGATAGAATTAATATCTCCGTCACAATCCAGCCATATAACATCCACGCCATACTTACGAAGTAGAGAGGTAATTCTTTTATACTGGGGAACACAGAATTTTTTGAACATTTCCGGAGATATCATAGGTCCGTTCTTGAAAGCAATATCCTCCCACATGTAAGCGTAATCAAATTTTACTTCTTTGAGCGCCGGTTCAATAGTACCCACTATCAAATCTGCCATGGTTGTAATAATCTCTTCCATAAGAACCGGATCATCATAAAACATTAATGCGGTATTTTCAAAACCTATCCAGTCCCTGGGATCTCCGATTATGGAACCCCCATTTATACCTACAGGATAATCTCTTTTGGGATCATTCCACTTCTTTACACGTTCTTTCCAATCTTTCGGATACCTGTGCATTCCCGGTGCCAGCCTTCTTTTGAATTCCTTCCATGATTCCCGATCTTTTAGGGAATAATCCAGAAAATGAGGAATACTTGAGGCCCCGCTTTGGAACATTTTCTTAGTTACACCTTCCCCGTCAATAATTATTTTATAATCTTTGTCTTCTTCTATTACTTTCCACTCAAAAGAAGGTACTAAACCGCGGCTTATACCGGATTCTTCATACTTATCAAACTTAAAAAACAGATCTCCTTTGTAATCATTATTAACTTCTTTAGGAAGGCCATTTTCGTGCCACTCGGGAAAAACTTCATCCCACCAGCCAAACTCCCTATTAAACACCCTGTCAAATGATTTAAAGTGTGTTACCGCATTAAATCTTTCTCTACCGTTCATACCAGTTCTCCTTTTACTACTTCTTACTTTTCACTTAGAACCTCTAATTTGCAAGCTAATACTGACTGAAGAGTGTCTATAAAAGTCTATAAAGTCCGTAAATGTCCATAACGTCTTAGATTAATGTGGCTTTTTATTTAATGAACCTCTGCGGACTTACGTCCGAAGTTTCGGCGAATGGAATTCAATTTATTATTCATGCCGCATTCATCCACGGAGTTACCTCCGTGACTTTCTGCGGCATACTCGCCATAAAAACTCAATTATGTAAACTTTGTACTTCGTCCCTTGTACTATATACTTGTTATTTAGAAGTTCGGTAACCCCATACCTTTCGTCAACTCTTTCATCTTCCCCGCACTTGCGGCCTGGGACTGTCCAACTCCGTTGGAAATTACCCTCTTTATGGCATTTTCAAGATCTATCTTTCTTTCAGGAGCCAGAAAATACGGATCAATAGAGATACTTACAAGTTTAAACTCACCGTTCATCGCTATTTTTATCTTTCCGCCCGCTTCTTCCACATTAACTATTGTCGCCTCTAATTCTTTCTTTATCTCTCTCGCTTTCTTTTGTAAATCATACATCTGTTTCATTTTGTCAAACATATATTACTCCTTTAAAAAAAGATTCTACGCTTTTAGTAAGATATTAACGCAGGTGGTTCCTTTTACGAACATACCTCAAATAACTAAGAATTAAATTCTAAGCACTAAACAAATTTTAATATCTTAATACTTAAATTACAAACAAAATCATTGTTATATATATTATTTTTGTTTAGTTATTAGTTATTTTATCTTATTTAGTTATTGTTTAGTGCTTAGTGCTTTAACCTTAGTAATTGCTATCTAAAATACTTCGCACCTGTTTTTCAAATACCTTTCTTTTTTTCCTTCCGCCTAGGCGGATTTCGCAAAGAGTTATGGTCATATATTTTGACTTTGCTCAACTCTAATTTTTTCTTTTCCTATTTCAAAAAAAGGTTCGGCAAATTCTGTATTCCAGACACGGTCTTCCCATTTCCTGTTTTTAACGGTCTCTAAGAAATTTTTAAAATCTTTAAAGTAAGAACCATATATATGGAAGCTGTTCGCATAATGCACATATCGTCCCGGGATTACTTTTTTCCCGCTCTTTTCGCTTATTTTCTCGGCTATCATTCTTTGAAGCTCGGTAAGCGCAAAAATGTTCATAAAAGCAGCCTTGTATGCATCATTACTACGCCAGATTGTGTTTACGTTAAGGTAATTTTTACCATCCGCAGTCTCCTGCACTCTTGCCCAAAACATCTGAAGGCAAGGAGGGTCATAAGAAGGCGGGTCTTTTAAAGGATTCCAGGTAATAGCCTGAGCCCTTCTGGAGTAAAAGCTTTCCGACAGTTTATCAATAATATAATTTATCTGGTTAATAGACTTACCTTCCATTTTGTAATCAAAAAGCCTCTCATGATAAGTATAGGTCCACTTGCCCTCTTCAGGTTTTATCCAATGATCATGAATACCGTCAACCACTTCCTGCCTGTAGACTTCAAGATCCTCTAACCCTCCGGGAAAAGCCCTGTGAATACGCGGCTCTTTAAATGGGTCATTAACAACCATCATCATAGTACAATCCCTGCTGGCCGGATCTCCCGGCTTGTCATACTCGGTTTTTATCGGCACACCTTGTTCCCATGTAGCAATAACAGCCTTTTCCCAGGCTTCAGGGAGCGTCTCGCCTTCCACTCTTATTGCCGGTATATTTCCATCCATAAATAATCCTCCGTTTGTCAATGTCCATAAAAGTGACAACATAGTTGTCATCCCGTACTCAGCCTGTCCGCCAACGCTTTGTGGAGGAATACGGGATCCAGTGTCTTTTAATATACTTAAAAGTTGTTTAAAGATCTTTACTTTTTCATGTTAATTGTAGCATTTATGAAATTCTTTTACAATAACAGCAACCATGATATTTGTTCTTGTTTTATATGACTAATTCAAATTATTTTTTCTTTTTTGCATCCTGATACATTTGTAGCGTTCTTTTTATGCCTTCATGTTCGGGGGCGAACTTTTCTGTTTCTTTTAGTACTTCTATTGCATTGTCAATCTGCCCGGCAACAAAATACGCCTGACTCAGGTAATAATATGCATCGACATAGTATTTATCAAGCTGAATAGCTGAGGCAGCTTGATTTGCAGCCTCCTGAGGTTTATTTATTGAAATATAATATTCCGCAAGGGAAACCCTTGCTTGAGGAAAATATGGATCAGCTCCTGTTATTTTTTTATACTCCGACTCTGCCAGATCGTTTTTACCCTGTTTTCTAAGCACTAAAGCTTTTGCCTGCATCTGAGGGAACTGCCAGACAATATTCATCAATTCATGAATATATGTGTCGTTAATATTGCCGCTGTTATCTTTTTTGGCAAATATCAGAGGATTAAAGAACGGATAGTATTCCAGCCGCGCAGGGATTGTTACTTTTTCACCCGGTTCATTAACTTTATAAATTCTATAATATGTATTCTGAAACATTAACGAGAACTTGCTAAGCTTTTCCGGGTAAAAATGGAAATTATAGGCGGCTGATTTATTATTCACCGCATTCTGGTTTATCTGATAACGCACCGAGTTTTTTGTCTTATCAAAAATAAACTGCCATTCATAAACAAAGTACCTTACTTTATATTTACGGCATAAGGCATAGAACTCTTCTTCGCTTTTATAAACAGCTTCATAGCATTCTTTTGTCTTTGCTCTTATATCTGCGGATTCAAACATGGGATGCAGCACCACAGGCTTATCAGCATAGGCAAATATCTGTCCCGCAATACCAAAATTTGAAAGTATGGCGCCTTCTTCTTTAGCATTATTTTTAAGCCAGCTGACCATATCGCGATGCACCCCTGCGTCATTTTGTTTTATATCCTTTGTAAAACCCAGGTATGATTGACAACCGAGAGCAAAAATAATAATAACAGCAATTGATATTTTTTTCACCCTATTATTTTTAAAAGGTTTTACGGTCAAAAGCAGCACAGAAAACGGCACCATGAAAAACACCAGAAACACATATAATCTTTCAAAAAGCAAATATAGAGGAATAAACGCCATAAGGAAAAATAACAGTCCTTCTTCCATCTTTGAGGTTTGTCGTTTAATAAACTTTGAGATAATAAGTCCTATTCCAAAGGCCGCTCCCACAAACAGACCGCCAAAGTGAATAAGTATATTCGAAAAAACCGGGCTTACAAATCCCGCCTGCCAGAAAACCTTTGCATCAAAGGGCATTCCGGACGGATCATCAGGTTTGGTACCAAAATATCTTATTTTATAATATAACAGTTGATAGACATGATTATACTCACCGCTATGTCTTCCTGCCAGGAAAGAAAAACCGGATATCAGCACCCCTGACAGTAGAATAAATATTCCTAATGAAGAAAACAGACTAAGCTTAATCTTTTTGTCCAGCAACCAGGAGCCAATCAGAGCATAAGTAGCAAGCATGGAGTAAGAAAAGAGAAACCCCTCAGCTCTAAGTGTCGGAATCAGGACACCTCCCAACAAGTTAAAACCTGCGATAAACAGAAGCGGAAAAACAGTATCATCCCTCTCTTCGTACCTTAGAAAATATTCAAAAGCAATAAACGCAAGAAAAACAGTATAAAAGAATTGAGTCATATGCCATGAAGTCAAAGGAACAAAAAGAAAGAGCCCTGAAAGCAATGGATAAAGATATTTTTTTGCCGGATCCTTATGTTTTAAAAAGTAAAAGAGAAAGCTTAAAAATATAAATGGAAGGGCAAAATCTTCTTCTACAAATCCGCCGGCAACCGTCCTGGAATACCAGGAAAAAGAGGTAACTAAAAATAGCACAGGAATAAAAGCCGCCCACTTTAGACCGGAGATTTTATTTGATACACTATAAACAGCAAATATAGTAATACCGGAGATAATAAACATTAAATACGCAAGATAAACATGAAAAGGCGTTTCATGAGAGACAAAATTATAGAGGATTCCGGAAAAATACTCATTGGTAAGTTTTATCCTCTCTTTAACCTTAAGCCCTTCCGGAAACTGAGCTTTTTCGTCCACAGCAGGGATTCTCTTTCCCTCTGAAACAAGCTTTGCATAGTGAAATCTTACCGCAGATTCCGTACGAAACTGGCAAAACCCGTCAGAACTCTTAAAAGAAGTATTTTTCTCATATAAGTCCGCCTTCATAAAGACGGTACAAATCAGTATTATTACGAGCAGTACTTTTCTCAGCATAGACTCCCTAATATAACCCAGCCCCTAGGACCTAGAACCTAGCGCCTCTTTTTAAATCAATTCCACTGTTTTAAGTAAACTGCCTTTGCGTTTTTCCAGCAATACAGCTGCCGCTTTCTCAATATTTAAAAGCATGCCCGGGTTATTTAACAGATCATTCATTCTTTCGGCTAAAGACTCTGCATCTTTCACTAAAAAACCTACCAGATTAATTTTTATTTCTTCTTCCATTTCTTTGAAGTTAAACGCATAAGGACCAAAAAGTACGGGTTTTCCCAGATATACAGGCTCTAACAGATTGTGTCCGCCTATTTTGTCAGCCAGGGACCCTCCTACAAAAGCTGCCAAACAAAGCCCATAGGCATAAGAAAGCTCTCCAAAGGTATCCAGAATAATAATATCCACCTTCTCTTTCCCGGGGCTGCTCCTCTTTATGCAAGAAAAACCCTCCGCTTCAATGAAATCAACAAAGGCAGGTATTTCTTCCATAAATCTGGGAGCTAAAATCAGGGTAAAATCGGGTGTTTCGGTTTTAATCAGCTTGAAAGCTCCCAGTATATCCCCTGCTTCTTTATAATGAACACTGCCAAACACCATTACTTTTTCTCTTAAGACAGGTCTCAGAGCAGTTTCCAGCGTCTTTTTTTTCCCCTCATCAATTAGCGGTTTTTCATATTTCAAATCTCCTGAAATATATATTTTCTTTCTGTCAACCCCAAGCGCTAACAACGTTTCATAATCCTCCTGACTTCTCATTGAAAATACGTCAGTTAGAGCAAATACTTTATTTATTATCGGATTAACGTACCTATAACGCCTGACTGCTTTTGCAGAAAATCTTCCGTTTACAACAACTATTTTTGCTCCTTTTTTCTTAACAAGATAAAATAAATTCGGCCAGTATTCCGTCTCAGCAATAATCAATATTTTGGGCTTAATAATATTAACTAACGGTTTAATAAAAAAGTAAAGATCCAGAGGAAGATAGCAAGCAGGGGTATCTTTCAATACTTTTTTAAGCATTCTCTGCCCGTTGATGCCGGTGGTAGTAAAAACAATATTTGCAGAAGGGTATTTCTTTTTAAGTTCTTCTGCCAGAGATAGAACACATTTTATCTCCCCCGCTGAGGCCGCATGTATCCAGATATTTTCAAAGCCCTCAACCTTTCTTTTAAATGCAAAAGGAATTAGTCCAAGCCGGTTTAATAAACCCGACCTATATTTCTCAAAAAATACCGCAGAAATCAAGAGAAAAGGGAAAATAATTAAAACTATTAATGCTGAGAATACATTGTATATTATTATCTGGATTGGCATAATCTCCCGGCTTCTTCCTGTAAGCGGTTTAACTCATCTTCGAGTTCCTGTCTTTTTTCTTCAAGAACTATTTCATCAGCACCGGCAGGTACAAATATCTCTTTACCTAATACAAAAACACCTTTAGTAAAAGGTTTTGGTATTATGAAATTATCCCAACTCTTTAAAATCCATTTATGTTTTGCATCAAAAGCAAAAGCCGTTATAGGCACTCCGCTTATTTTTGAAAGAGTTATCGCTCCAAGCTGCGCCTTTTGCTTTGGACCTCTTGGACCATCAGGTGTTATTGCCACGTAATTTCCATCCTTTAACACCTGCTTTAGCCCAAGCAAAGCGCGAAAACCGTCTTTCGAGGTTGAGCCGCGGATATTTCTATACCCAAATTTCCGCATAATTCGGTCAATAAATTCGCCGTCACGGTTCAGACTTACCAGAGTATGAATATTTCTATTTCTATAGTAATACACTGAAGTGAGAATTCTACTATGCCAGAAAGCGAATAAAGCAGGAGCCTTTTTTTGCTTTGGACTTAGGGCAATATTGCCCGTTTCGGACAATCTGAGAGTTAAACCGATAAAGCGAAGTGCGGCCGTAAAAACAAACGGCATTATGTTTAACATGAGAAATTCTTTAATCTTCATAGTTTTCGGGATTCTTTTGACTTTTCGACATTACTTACAATATTTGCAAGAACCTTTATTTACAGTATTCATATATAATTTCACTTCATCAAGAGTTCTAAAAGAGAGAGCCTCTGCCGCAATTTTCTTTGCCTCGGACATTGTGATGGATCTAAGGACTTTTTTAACTTCAGGAACAGCCACCGGCGCCGTTGAAAGTTCATCAATACCCAGCCCGATTAAGAGCGCAGAGAAAGCAGTATCACTTGCCATCTCCCCGCACATACCGACCCATTTACCCTCTTTATGAGCAGAAGTTACAATCCTTTTAAGCTGCCGTAATATTGAAGGATGCAGGGGATTATACATATGAGCCATATTAGTGTTAACCCTGTCTATAGCAAGCGTATATTGAATAAGATCATTGCTTCCTATAGAAAAAAAGTCAACCTCTTTGGCAAGAATATCCGCAGTTAAAGAAGCTGAAGGAATCTCAATCATTACGCCAAGATCAATCTCATTATCAAATGATTTTTTTTCCTTTCTTAAATCATTCTTAGCCTGTTCCAACATTTCTTTTGCCTTTAAAAACTCCTCTATACCTGAAATCATAGGAAACATTATCTTCACATTTTTCAACTCAGAAGCCCGAAGTATTGCGCGAAGTTGAGGCTTAAACAATTCAGGACGAGCAAGACAAAGACGTATAGCTCTGAGACCTAAAAAAGGATTTTCTTCTTTCGAAAGCCCGAGATGCGACAAAAATTTATCCCCTCCAAGATCCAGAGTTCTTATTATCACCGAATTGGGATAAAGAAACTCCGCAGCCCTGAAGTAAGAGGCAAATTGTTCTTCTTCATTCGGCAAATCCAGCCGGTTTAAAAACAAGAATTCAGTTCTAAATAAACCTACCCCGATCGCCCCGTGTTTTACCACCAGCTTTGCTTCATCCTCAATTTCGATATTTGCGCTTAATTCTATCTTGTAGCCATCCAGTGTTTCCGCCGGCAGCTCACGCAGCTTGGAGAGTTTTGCGTTCTGCTTTATCAAATCTTCACGTTTTCTATTATAATGCTTAAGATCTTCTTCATTAGGATTAACTATGATTACACCGAGTGAACCGTCTACAACAACCAAATCACCGTCAGAAACATTTTGCGAAATATTTTGGACACCTACCACCGCAGGTATCTCCAGCGCCCTCGCGATGATTGCAGTATGCGAAGTTTTGCCCCCCAAATCCGTGCAAAATCCTTTTACTTTCTCCCTCTTCATGGTAACTGTATCAGACGGCGAAAGGTCCCTGGCGAAAAGAATAACTTCTTCCTTAATATCGGCAAGAGTCTCTCGGGTACTGCCGGTAAGATTCTTAAACACTCTGCGTCCTATATCTCTTACATCATTAGCACGTTCCTTAAGATATTCATCTTCTATTTTTTCGAAACTTTCCACCAAATTATTTACAGATCTTGAAAATACCGATTCCGCACTGAGTTTCTCACTCTTAATGTGTTTTTCTACATCAGTAGTAAGCATCGGATCGCCTAATATCATGAGATGAGCCTCGAAAATATTAGAATGTTTTCCGCCAATCTCTTTTTTAACTTTGGAATGCATTGCTTTTATCTCAACTCTGGTCTTTTCCAGAGCAGCATTAAAGCGAATCACCTCTTCGGTTATTTTGTCTTCAGAAACAACCTTTTTGATGACAAGCATCTCCTGATCCGGCAATACCAGGGCTCTTCCTATTACCACGCCTGAAGAGACAGCTATACCCTTGTAAACTTTTCTCATTGGCCTTCCCCAAACTTATTATCAACTATTTCCTTAATCTTTTCCAACGCCTCTTTTTCATCAACACCAACGGCCTTTATTATAATCTTTGTACCCTGGGCTGCAGCAAGAGTCATAATACCCATAATACTTTTGCCGTTTACTTCGTCTTCGTCTTTCTTTAAAAAGATATCAGACTTAAACAAGGCTGTTATCTTTACCAGTGTTGCTGCTGCCCGCAAATGCAAACCCAGTCTATTTTTTATTTCTACTTCTATCTCTGCCATAGCACACCCCGCCTAGAATATATATTTTACCAATATAGCTGCGGCAATTATCGAATAAAAGATAACTGTCGGGTAAATTTTAATTTTTAACATTCCGAGAAACGCCCATGTAACGCCAAGGAACAGCAGGCTATTAAAAAAAGCCGTAGCAAAATACTTTATATTTAATGCCGGAAAAATCAGCGCAACGGTAATACCCAGAATAAGCGCAGCTGAAAATTTTAGTTTATCTATCAACCCCGTCAAATTGAAGCTTTGGATCACAGAAACAATCTCCATTCCCCGTTCATAGCCTTGAATCAAGCCTTTGTATCTGATGTATGCATTCACCAAATTATAAATAAGTATTGCAATCAACGGCCCAAGGAAAGCTAAAGCAGGATGTCTTGAATCCTTAAAAAGCAAAACAATAGAAACTCCGACAATCGCAGAAAAAGGTCTGAGATACTCCCAAAACACATTATCCCCGATGGCAGCAAGAGGACCCATCATACTGGATTTTACACCTTCTATTTGTTCAAGCACCCCCTCTTCACCCAGCTTATGTCTTTCTTCCAGATTTATAACGACCCCCATAATAGCAGGAGCCATCGAAGGATGTGTATTAAAAAATTTCAGATGTCTCTTTGAGAAAAGAGCACGTTCTTCTTTTGTTTTGCAAAGCCTCCTTCCTACCGGTAATATCCCATAAGTAAACCCGATATTCTGCATGGATTCAAAATTCCACGACGCTTCTATCAAAAAGGAGCGAAAATAAACTTTCAAGAGATCTGTTTTTTTTACAAGTTTATACAATTTTTTCATAACCTCCGGTCACTTAATAACTTTCATTGCGTAAAAAAGTGCAATTGAAATAAAATAGCTCAAAAAGAAACCTTTTACATGCTTAGCAACTAAGAATATCTCCATGACTACGGCAAAGCCAAGAGCCGGGATCAGCCAATTTGCATAAAGTACTCCTTCTTTAAACTGCAAAGGCATGGAATTAACTATATTTTGAAACAATTCCAATCCAAAAAAAACAGGGACAAAGCAAAGTATAAAATTTTTCAGAAAGGTGATAAATATATTAACGCCCTGAATCAGGGAGATGCGAGAGAAATCCCCTTTTTCCGCCTCCTTGACAAGAGAAGCGGACATCGCCGAATTAAGATTCCTGATATGCACTTCCGCCCATCTACCGATATACCCCAATGGTATTGAAGCCATCAAAGCAAATATCAAAAGAGCGGGGACAGGGATTGCTACGACTTCTTTAAGCAGAATAGTCAGACTTACTGTAACTGTAGTAATGGGCAAAGTCTCCACCGGAAGATACGCGCCTATAGGAAGCAGCCCTATCCACAAAAGTTCTACCAGTATTGCCACATAAAAGCCGATACTAACATCACCAAGCATCAGTCCGACAAGAGGTCCTACAACCAAGGGGCGAGACAACATGGTTCCGCCTATCGTCCTCACGTCTATGGCGATTATTCCTGCGATTATACTTATTAATAATATATCAACGAACATCTAACACCTTCTTTTTTATTTTAATTACTTTTGATTCTTTTGGTTTGAAAGAAAGTTTCCAGCTTAAAAGAGTTGCTGAACTTTGATAAACCTTTTCAAGCCTGCCTATAGCCTGAGAAACAGTTTCTATCGGAAAACGCCAAAAATCAAATTCCTCTTCCGATTCCAGATTGATATCCACTTTCAGCCATTTATCGATAATCCCGAATATTTTCACGCCTTTTTCTTCACCCACACTGATCATCCGTGTGTCTTTTAAATCCCTGCCCGGAGAATAATAGAATCTATCCGGAGAATCCCCCCCAAGCATTCCAAAATTAAATTCTACACCAAATCTGGTGTCCAGCTGACTTCCCGAGAGATTGGTTATTTTGTATTCTATATCTATAACAGGGTTGTTCTTTTTAACCGTAACAGTTTTCACCACATTAAACTTTGCAAAAAATACTTCCGCAGTTCTTTCGAGCTTAACCGCAATCCGGTCTTCAGTCACTTCCAACGAACTGGCATACTCCTTTTCTATAAAATCACCGCCTTCTGTATATTTATTTCTTCTAAACTCTTCCAGAAAGGTATCATTTCCAAGAAAGTGATCAATAAGCGAAAGACGCCTGTACGAATCATATATCAGATCTTTTTTAATATTGGCATCAAACTGCCTTGCAATCTCATGAATTGACCGGTGTTTTCCGTTATCCTCTTCTCTTGCTTTAAACAAATCGGTATGATACGCTTCCTTCCTTCTGGAGAGAGTATCCAACAGATTAAAATCCCTCGACTTGTAATCCAATTCGAAAATATGCCCGCCTTTTGAAGGCGAAAGATAAACGTTATAGTAATTACTATTTATCAGGATTTCATTATTACCGTCCTTATCTATATCGATAATTTCATGTTCCAACCAGGGGTTGCCTTTATATTTTATTTCATCAGCCAACCTTTCAGCTTTATTCAAATTTGTATAATTAGCAAATCTCAGATGATTAAGATACAAGCCTCCGAAGACTCCGTGCCAGTAGGCGCAATTACATTGACCCGAATAAAGAAGACGAAGAGGCTCTCTTTCTGACGCATCAACCCCGCAAATCTTATTGACTTTTGAGGAAACATACGCCATTTTTTTCTGCATACTGTTACTCTCCGGATATTTGTTTAAAAAATTCTTAAAATACCCTCCTTTCACAAATCTGCTTGCGCTTTCGTACATATTATGGTCCTTCAAGTAACCGACAAAATCATCATATTCACTTATTGTATCTGCCGGCATGCACCACTCCAACATCTCATCATAAGAGGTAGTGGGTATGTACATTCGAGATATTGGTTTATGCGCAGTCATATATTCCGAGAAAGTAGTTACATTTATCCACTCATGATTTTTTTCAAGTTCAGTAAAGAATCTTTCCAGCCACTTTTGTCCATAAACCCATTCATAGGTTTCAGGCCAGACTCCAAACTTCTCGCCATCATCAGCCAACACGACCAGATTATTGCCTTCTTCGGTAGCCAGAGATCTAAGGTAATCAATGCTCTCTTCAGGCTGTCTAAAAGGAACAAAATATCTCATCTTGGCGTTTATAGGAAAGACATTGAGTCTAAATCCTTCTTCTTCTGTAACAAAATAGCCAAGCATTTCTTTTTCTTTCAAACCGGAACTTTTAAAGTGAGTATCGTCAACAATAGTGTATTTTAGCCCCGCTTCTGCAAAAGTCTTTGCCAGATACGGTTCCCAGACCCGTTCCGTAAGCCAGCCCCCCCCAGGATTGCAGCCAAATTTACGATTTATATACCCGTTCATCATCTTTATCTGTCCATGTCTGTCTTTATCCGGAATAAGGGGAAATATCGGCTCGTAAAACCCTCCGGAAATAATTTCAGCACGTCCGGCTGTCACCAGTTTTTTCACCCTATCCATATATTCCGGAGAATTCTTTTCTATCCATTCGAGAAGTGAACCGCTGTTATGAATAGCTACTTTTAAATTTTTAAATTTCTCAAAAACCTCTAAAAAAGGCAAGTAGGACTTTTTCATCGCCATCTCAAACACAAAATCAAAGTTACCCACAGGCTGATGATTGTGGACACCAAAGATGAAATTAATCTTTTTCAAGGTGACAGCCCCCCTTCAACAAACACTGATAAAGATCGGTTCCTTTATCTACAGGAAGCATTTTAACTTCCACTCTTACTCCCTTTTCACTCAGTTTTTTAAATACCGCAATATCATTATTGTTCAGATATATGCAATTAGTAAATTGTTTTCTGTTTTCAGAGTGTCTCATCCCTCCAAGATTAATCTCTTCCATTTTAAAACCTTTTTCATAGAGCCGTAAGCAGTCCTCGGGGTTTGAAGTAAGAATAATAACACGTTTTTCCAGAAGTTCCTTACTGTCATTTTTAAGATTAAATTCACCAACGGTAAAAATATCAACCTTGATCTCCGGCGGAACAGCCATCTTTAAAAGGCACTTTTGCAGCTCATTTCTCGCTACTGCATCATTTATTACAATAATATAATCGGCTTTTAAAGCATTAACCCATCCGACTACAACCTGACCATGGATTAATCTATCATCAATTCTAAAGAGTACTACCGGCATGTTTTGTGTATATCCCCCATATTTATTATTGAACCTCTGCTTTTTTCTGTAATGTGCTTCGCGAGCTGTTTTACATCTGTATAAGAAGTACGGGAAAGCATTGATTCTAAAAGCATGGGAAGGCTTACACCTGTAACAACTCCAACTTTATGAGTACTCAGAAAAGCAGCACTTACATTGGCGGCGCTTCCTCCGAACATATCAGAAAGAATAAGTACTCCTTCGGGAGAATTTAATTCTTCGACTGCTTTGTGCATTTTTTCTTTTAAATCGTCCAGTCCCTCCGAAGGCGTTAACGGAACCGGGATAATTTTATCCTGTTTTCCAAGGATCATCTGAGAAGTATACACCAGTGATTCACAAAGATTACCATGCGAAACAATTACTATTCCTATCATACTTAACCTTCCTTATTTGTCATATAGATATTAGTTTAATAAGAGCCCTTCCAAGAGCCTGTGAATCATGCCGGATAAGTCCGTCCTCTGTAATTTTGAGCATACTTCTTTTTGATACTGCGATCCCAAATTCTTTCAAATTAGCCTCATCCACAAGGATGCTGCCGGCCCGGAAACGCCGGTATTTCAAAAGTGCTTCTTCAGGAACAGCATTTTTATTGATTACGGCAACATCTATCACCGGTTCTCCTGCATAGTCCAGTATCGTTTTAATTTGTTCGCTTGCAGTATGATTTCCGCCCTCATATTTTTGTGTCATTAAATTAAGCACAAATATCTTAATGCCCCGTGAGCCAAAAAGAGCTTCCGGAACACCTTTCACAAGCAGAGAAGGTAAAATAGTGGCATACAAACTCCCGGGGCCAATTATTACGGCATCCGAGCTTTTTATTATTTCAAGCGCCTGCTCATTCACTCTGTAATCTTCTGTTTGGATCCTGACCGATATTACTTTTAAATTATTTTTTATTAAATATTCTTCCTCTGTGACTTTTTTTCCGTCCTTTACTTTGAATTCCACAATAACCGGATCCTTGGTCAACGGGTATATCCGGCCTGAGAGCGAAAAAACATTTGCCGATTCGTTCAAAGCATTCACAGTATCCCCTGAAACATCTTTCATTGCCTTTACAAAAAGATCACCAAAGTTAAACTCTTTAAGCTTTGCTGATTCAAACCTGTAACTTAAAAGCTTATTTAATGTTTTTGTATCTGAAAGAGCAACCAGGGTACTTCTTATGTTTTTCTCCGTCGGAAGTATAACGGCATGTATATTGTTTGTATACTTTTTGAGACCATGGAGCACAGGCATAATCCCGCTGGCCCCGCCTATTACAGTAACTTTCGGACCTCTGGTTAATTTCAACCGCTCATAAACACTCCCAACAAAATCATTTTTGTTAGACGGTTTAAGTACAGTTAGAATTGAATACAACCCTCTTTTAACCGCAAAATACATACCCCAGATTCCCAGACCTATAAATATCAGATCAATAGTTACGTATTTTGACGACCTAAATATCATATTCCTTACAAAAGCCGAGGTCTTTTTAGCTGAGATAAACTTTAAAAAATCCCATTCAGGAACTACACTTCCGAGTACACCCTGAAAACCTACAAAAAATACCACTACCGAGACCAGTATCAGAAAAACCCAGATCCTTATCACGGCTTTGGAATTGTACCATTTTGAAATTCCATTTTCTTTCAATTTTTATGCTTCCCTTTCTCCATTTCCGATAAAACATTCTTTTCAAGTTCATCAACAGAGGAATAACCCATTTTTTTAAGCCGACCCTGCATCGCAGCTACTTCGACTATTATTGCAATATTTCTTCCCGGCTTTACCGGTATCGTAATTTTTGGCACCCTTACTTCCAGAATATCATGATACTGTTCCTGCTGTCCGACCCGTTCATAATTTTTTTTCTCGTCCCACTCTTCCATCTGTACGACCAGCTCAACTCTTTTTCTGTCTCTTGTAGCTCCCACCCCAAAAAGTTCTTTAATATTGACTATTCCGAGACCTCTTACTTCCAGATAAAACCTGAGAAGTTTCTGGGGAAAGCCAAAAAGACCTTTATCTGAAGTTCTAATCACTTCCACTAAATCGTCAGCAACAAGCCGGTGACCTCTTTTGACAAGATCAAGAGCGCATTCGCTCTTTCCCACACCGCTTTTTCCGGTAATTAGGACACCTACGCCATAAACATCGACCATCACTCCGTGTATCCTGGTTTTTGGAGCAAACTTCTCTTCAAGATAATTAGTTATTTCACTTATAAACTTGGTAGTAAACACCGGGGTTTTAAATACCGGCACCTCATGAAGATTGGCAACCCGTATTATTTCCTTCGCAGCCGGAAGACTCCGACAGATAACAAGCATGGGAATACGGTGAGAAAAGATTTTCTCCAGAACTTCTTTTTTTATTTCCTGGTCAAGTTTTTTCAAATACTCGACCTCCGCATTACCAATAACCTGTATTCTTTCCGAAGCAAAATAATCAAAATACCCGGTAAGCGCAAGCCCGCATCTGTTAACATCGGCCACGCACAATTCTTTTCCCAGTCCGGCTTCTCCGGCAACTAATTCCAGGTCAAGGTCAGTCTTTCTGTCTTTAAACAGTTCTCCAACGGATATGCTCATTTTAATATTTCAAGTCTTAAGCTTTTCTTCGCTGGAAATTACTCCCAATACATCTTCTGCTTTATGACATCCTGACAATGCCTTTCTGAAATATTTATCTTTTAGTAAGCCTGAAATTTTTGCCAGAGATTTCAAATGTATACCACTCGCATTATGAGGAGCTAGCAAGAGGAAAAATATATTCACAGGATCTCCGTCCAGAGTATCAAAACCTACTCCGTCTTTTGAAAGCCCAAAAGCTGCCACAATCTCACCCACTTCATCGGTCTTGCCGTGCGGAATGGCTACACCCTGTCCGATACCGGTAGAACCAAGCTCTTCTCTTTCCATAAGAGCCTCCAGCACTTTCTTTTTATCCTTTATCTTACCTGCCGCAGCCAGTACGTCCACCATTTCCTCAAGTACATCCTTTTTACTTTTGGACGTTAGTCCTATCTTAATACAATCTTTCGACAAAAAATCGGCAATCTTCATTGAAGACTTCCCCCTTTCATTTTACCAAGAATTTTTCTTTTTATCGCCGGAAGTATTTTCATTCCTTCCCGGTATTTTGCTACAGTACGTCTGGAAACTTTAAAACCCAGCTCACCCAATACAATTTGGATCTTGCTGTCGCTCATGTTCCCGTTTTTATCCTCCTCTATTATATTTTTTATAGCATCTTTTACGGCTCTGGAAGCCACACACGGCCCCCCTTCGCCTGTTGCAATTTTTACATTAAAGAAAAACCTGAAGGGGAAAATACCCTTCGGAGTCTGCACATACTTTCCCGCCGTGACCCTTGAGACCGTAGATTGATGCATCCCTATTTTCTCGCTTATCTCTTTTAAAGCCAGCGGTTTCAAATAGTCAGTTCCGTTTTCCAGAAAATCCTTCTGCGCTTCAATTATCGCCGCTGTAACTTTTAAAAGTGTCTTTTTTCTCTGGCCTATCGCATTGATCAACCAGACTGCAGAGCTGAATTTGTCTTTCAAAAACTTCTTTTCTTCGAGAGTAATATTTGCTTTTTGACTCATCTCCCTGTAAAATTTGCTTATCTTTAAAAATGGAACGCCTTCGTTATTTAAACTGATTCTGAAACTCCCGTTCTCATCTTTTTCCACCAGAATATCCGGCACAATATACCGCACTTCAGAATCATTAACCTCTAACCCGGGTTTTGGTTCAAGTTTTGAGATAACCTCAATAGCTTTATAAACATTCTTAATATCTATTTTCTCTTTTTCCGCTATAACCTCAAGATGTCCTTTTTCAAACTCTTCCCAGTATAACTCCACCAGCTTATACGAAAGTGTCGCCTCCAGACCCTTTGCTTTAAGCTGAATTTTAAGGCATTCTCTGAGGTTTATTGCACCTACTCCCGTCGGATCAAAACCCTGAATCACCGCCAGCGCTTTTACCCCTGTTTCTACGGGAACACCGGCTTTTTCTGCAGCTTCTTCAACGCTTACAAGAAGATACCCGTCTTCATTGATATTTCCTATCAAATATTCAGCGACTTTCAGTTCATCTTCCGGAATATCCGACATATGCAACTGGAACAAAAGATGCTCTTCAAGCGAATACCTGGTATGGGCCAAATTTTCATAATCAATATCAGGTTTTTTGCCGCGTTCTCTTTCTTCATAAGTATCCGGCCCTGAACCTTCTTTTGCAAAGTGTTCCGCAAGCTTTTCTATGTCCAAAGACCCGTCATCTTTTTCCGCCGCCGGAAGCTCAGGCTCCCTTTCGGCAGTTTCCAGAACCGGATTTTTTTCCAGTTCTTCATCTATATATTCTTTTAATTCTATAGCAGGAAGCTGCAGTATCTTAAGCGACTGCTGTAAAAGCGGACTAAGGATCAACCGCTGGCCCTGTCTTAACTCTAATCTCTGATCCTCACCCATTTATTTGCTTTCCATTACGGCTAATACATAGTTATTAAAATATTTCCCGGCCGCCCTATTAACATCGGCTTTCGTTACTTTTGAAATATCCTCGGCGTAACCGTCAATATACGCAAAACCTTTTCCCATTATCTCGTACCAGCCAAGATACCAGGCTTTTCTGGCATTTGTTTGTTTGTCCAGGTAAAAATTACCCACTATATAATTTTTCGCCGCGGTGATATCAGCATCATTTAAAGCATCCCCTGTTTTAATTTTCTCCACCTGCTCAAATATCCCCGCTTTTAGTTTTTCAATATTTTCCTTCCGTGTGCCCGCGTAAAAAACAAAATGACTGCTGTATAATTTTGTCGGATAAAAAGAACCTATCTCATAAGCCAGACCCTGTTTTTCTCTTAGGTCATTAAAGAGCTTTGAACTCATCCCGCCGCCTATTGCAGAACTTAAAACTTTGATCTCCGGAAAATCAGCACTATCAATCGAAGGAGCAGGATACCCTATGAGGAGCATGGACTGCGCTTTTTCACTTACGACCCTGGTTTCTCCGTTTTTTTCCAGTTTAAAATCCGTGCTTCCTTGTTTCAAAGAACCTTCATCTTTACTTTTAATATTTCCAAATCTTTTTTCCAGCATTTCCATAATATCCGGAAAATAATCCCCTGATACCGCGATAACGATACGGGAAGCCGAAAGGCCGGACAAATAAGCTTTGCTCACATCCTCCGGGGAGATCTTAGAAAGTGATTCCTTTGTCCCCAGTTTATCCAGCCGGTAGAAATGTCCTTCATAGAATACTTCTTTAAAGTTACGGTAAGTGAACTCAAAATTGCGGTCCTCGCGGGATTTAATAGCCGCCAGAGTTTCCTTCCGTACTTTTTCAAATTCGTCTTTATTAAACACCGGAGTTAAAACCGCTTCCGCCATAAGGTCGAGCGCTTTAGGAAAATACTTTTGAACCGAAACAAGAGAAACAGTGGAATAGTCGTCGTTTGCAGATGAATCAAGTGAAGCACCGAGAGATTCCACTTCTTCCGCAAACTTCTCCGCATCCTTCGTCACTGTACCTTTCATTAAAAGCTCAAAAGCAAGATTAGTCACACCATTGTTTTCCTTAGTTTCATAGGATGACCCATTTTTCACAAAGAGCGTAACTGCAATAATAGGCGCAGAAGTATCTTTATTCAAAATAATAGTAATCCCATTTTTAAGAACCGTTTTTTCCGGTGTCCCAAAAAGAGGAGTACAAAAAATCAAAAAAGCACCAATAACACAAAGTGTTTGGTTAATATTGCACCTCATTTAAATCTGTAAGTCATAAATAAATACTAACCATATTATATAACTCCATACATGGTTATTTCAACCCTTTTATACCCCAATTTTGAATATTTTATTGATTTCTGAAGGTCTTTTGAAGAATTTTTCATTTTTTCACAGAAATTTCCTGGTTTTCTTAGGGTAAAAAAGCATCTGTATAGAATCAACATCATCTACGGGCTAAAGCAAGAGTAATAAAATTCTCAGTATTTACAGGAGTTATCAGGGATGTCTTTCTTCTTTTTTTGTGTTATAATTAAAATATGAAAAAACTATTGCTTGTTTCAGTTATTCTTTGTACTGCAGTGTTAGGGGCGGAGAAGGTTTCCGTTTCAGGGAAGGCGGGGGTTTCTATCTGGTATGAGGATTATGAAAGAAAAGGGCTGGGGGCTATTTACTGGTTTAGCGACTCCATTGGAACGGAAGTTACTTTGAATTTTGACACTACGGCTATCCATGATTATTCTTTCAGGGGTTATGCGGGAAAAATAAAATTACCCATAGTTATAACAAGACAGGATAATGCCTTGCTGGAGCTTACTCCGGAGTTTTTTTACAGACGGGATCCGACACAAAATCCTAATCTCACAATCACTTATTCCCCCGGACTCTGGTTGCTTTTAGAGCTGTTCCCCGTAGACGCCTTTAAGAACATAAGCTTTTCCATAGGAGGCGGCGTAGATCTTTCTTATGTTGTAACCGAAACCCCCACCCAAACAACAACCTTAAATCAGATAAACATCTCCGTCTTCGCCCTAGGAGTAAAATACTACTTTTGAAAAACTTTACTCACTTTTTCCACTTTTCTCACTCTGCCTCAGCCCCGCTTCCGCAGGGTCTCCTGCCAAATATTTTTCGGCTACACGCTTTACGTCTTCTGTTTTTACGGCTCTAATATTGTCCACATAGGTCAGTTCCTGCTTGTAGCTCGAGATGACTTCGTAATAGCCCAGGGAATGGCCCACGGCTTCGTTTGTTTCATGTTCAAAAATATAGCCGTTTTCAATGACAGTGATGACTTTATCCAGTTCAGCCTGGGGGATTCCCTCTTTCTTGACTTTTTCTATCTCTTCCATAATTGCTGATCTAAATTTTCCCTTATTATCATATTCAAGTTCACCCAAAACTATAAAAAGGCCTTCATCTTTCATTGTGGAGTAGTTTGCGCTTATGCTGTGGCAAAGCTGTTTATTTTCTTTAACCTGACGATAAAGCCGGCTGCTCATTCCCTGCCCTAGAGCTATGGATAAAACATCCATTGCGTAAGTATCCGGACTTTCTACATTCGGAGCAAGCCAGGAGTAAGCCTGATAAGTCTGCTTAAAATGCGACTCTTCTTCTATTTTTCCGTTTTTAAAATCACCCTTGATATGTCCGAGAGCCGTGCTTGTATTTTTTTCTCCGCCCCTAAAATATTTCATTATCTCTCCGGTAAGTTCTTTAGTATCAAAATCCCCGACTGCGACTATCACCATATTTTCCGGAGTGTAATGATCGCTGTAATATTTTACAAGCGTATCCCGGCTGACATTCGCAATTATTTCCTTAGTACCGATAACCGGGCGTCTATAAGGATGAGAAGCATAAGAAACTTCCGATATTTTTTCGAATAAATAACCGTAAGGATTATCCTGTTTCCTCACAATCTCTTCGATAACAACCTTGCGTTCTTTTCCAATCTCTCCGGCATCAAAAGCGGGATTAATAAGGCAATCCATCATCCCATCCATGGCAGTATCTGCAAACTTTGAGGCTATGGTAAAGTAATAGTAAGTAAAATCATGGGAAGTTGCGCCATTAAGATGACCGCCCAGACCCTCTATAGTCTTTGAGAGGTCATTAACTTTACCTGTCTTACTCCCCTTGAAAATAAGATGCTCTATAAAATGTGAAATACCGCTGTCCGCGTCCGATTCATTCCTGGAGCCGGTCTTAAACCAGACAGAAAAAGATGTCACACCGTTCCCAATCTCTTTTGTTATCAAAGACACCCCGTCGTTAAGCGTCGCCTTCCGTACCACCTCTTCCCGTTCCTGTGTGTAACGTTTAGTCTCGGCCTTTTGCGTAGAACAACCGGCGAAGGCGAATGCCGCTATCAGAGCTGTAATTATAAGCTTTTTCATAAAACTCCCCTTTAATACATTGACTATTGACAAATGACGACTGACAATTTAATGAAGGCGGAAAAAGCTCCGCCAATATTTTTAAAATGCATTTTAAAACTTAAATTTTTTATTCTTATTTTACTATCTGTGCCATCTCACTTAAAATCTCTTCAAAAGATCCGCCTTATTTGACTGGCGGATGTGATATCAGATGTTCCTATGGAACATCATTGACTCCGCAAATATGTCCTGAAACAACGGACTAGCCGACAGGTCTACATATTTTACTGCTTTTGCGATTTCTTCCACATCTTTTCTCAGGTCTATTGAAAGTAGTGCTTTTCTTGCGCCTTCCTCGGCGGCGTTACCGCAGAAAATTATTTTTTTAAGCGCTACTTGAGGAATAAGTCCAATGGCAAGGGCTTTTTCTGCTCGGATGTAATTACCAAAGGCTCCGGCAAGAAGAATTTCCACAATGTCGTCCGCTTTGATCCCCAATTCATTCATTAATATCTTAATACCGGCAAGCATTGCGCCTTTTGCCAGCTGGATTTCACGCACGTCTTTTTGATTTAAGCTTATAGAACCTGTAAACATAAATTCATTTCCATTTTCATGCTCTACAAGCTTTTCTTTTATCTCTGCGGGAAGCTCTGCCGGCAGTTCGCTTTTATCTTTTATCCTTCCGGTATCTTCCACTATCCCGTTTTCCACTAGAAGTGCCATCGCATCAATAAGTCCGCTCCCGCAAAATCCTACAGGAGCCGCATCCCCTATAGTTTGACAAATAATCCTGCCGTCTAAAAGATCTATCTTCTCAATGGCCCCTTTACTGGCGCGCATGCCTGAACGAATGTGCGCTCCTTCAAATGCAGGCCCTGCGGCACAGGAAGCCGCAACAAGACGGTCTTTATTTCCGAGAACCACTTCCCCGTTTGTTCCTATATCTATTGCAAGTTTCATATGCGTTGTCTTGTAAAGATTGGTTGCAAGGATAACTCCAAGAGTATCTCCCCCGACCCACCCGCCAATAACGGGAAAAATCCTGACATAGGATTTTTTATTGATATTTACGCCTATTTCGGAGGCTTTTCTTTTGTTCATACTCTGCGTGAGGGTTGAAATAAAAGGATACGTAGCCAAAGGTTTGGGATCGGTTTTCAAAAGCAGGTGTTCCATCGTCGTGTTGCCGCATAGAATTATGTCATAAATATTATCCGGGGTTGTTTTAGCTTCTTTGCAGGCTTCTTTTATAAGTTTATTAATAACATCTACAACCTTTTTGTTTAACTCTGCAAGTCCGTTCTTATTTTCCAGACAAAAATTAAGCCGGGAAATAACATCATCCCCGTAAACCACCTGAGGATTCATATCCGCCGCGGTCGCTTTTACCGTTCCGGTCTTTAAATCCACCAGAGTTCCGACAACCGTAGTTGTTCCGACATCAAAAGCCATTCCATAGAGTATTGCAGTGGTGTCCCCATGTTCAATGGTCAGGAGTTCGCTATCCGCCGTAGAAAAAACCATAGTACTGTTTGCAAGTTCACCAATATTTCCGGAAAATTTCACCGGCAAATCGCTTTCCCCCGGAGATTCTTTGTAAAATATTTTCTTTACAGCAGGCACTAATTTTACTTCGGTCTGTATCCCAACATCCAATATTTTCTGGGTTTGAAGACGGCTGGAACGGGGTATAGAAATAACAGTGTTTCCTGTTATTTTGGTCCTGCAGGCAAGTCTTATCCCTTTTTCTAATTCTTCCTTTGAAAGTAAAGCAGTTTCTTCGCCATCAGGAGCAGAAACACCCTCTCCCTTTGACACTTCCACCCTGCATTTACCGCACTTTCCGACGGCTCCACACGGAACTTCAAGGCGAACTCCGCATTCTGCCGCAAGCGCTGCTATTGTAACACCGGATACGGTCTGAACTTTTTTCCCTTCAGGTTGAAATATTACTTTGCATTTTTTCATTTTTCAGGAGTTTGTTTTTCGTTTACCATTTGAACCAGATATTGTTCTATCTTTTTGGCAAGCTCATTTGCTTTCAAATGAATATCTATAAGTGACTTGGCTTCTGAAGTAAAAGCAGTCAATTCTTTATTGCCCAAGGGTTCATAAAGTACTGCTTTCACTGAAATTAAATCATTTTTCTTTTCTATACTCCCGGTGATAACAGCAATGGAATTAAGCTCTTCAGGAAGTAAATCGGCAGTATCTACAAGTAAAGTCTTTATCGCTTTAGAATTAAGAAGCCCTGCTTTAATGATTTCAAACATCGAACGACGCTGTGAGTCATTTATAGTTTTAGAGGTAAACTGCCTAAGAACAGCAACCTTCTGTCCGGATTTTTGTGTTCTAGAGGGAAGAACAATAGGGGCAGGCGGTTCAATGGGCAGAGTTGGAACAGAAGCAGGAGGCGCCACCACTAAAACCGGAGCAGGTACAGAAATTTTCGGTTTATTTTGTTCTGCCGGGGCTTTCGCATTCTTTTTTGCACCAAAAGCATAAGCTACAGAAATACGATGCAAATACCCCATCTCACTGTTTGGGACCAGCGCATAGTTAAAAGTCAGAGGTGCAATATTAACTCCGATACCGGCGCTAAGACCTGAAATATAATCAGTTACTTTTGTATTAAGGGGATAAATGTAACCGGCTCTTAAACATACAATCTTTTCATGAATATAAAGTTCCATACCTACCCCAATGTTGAGATCTCCCTCCCAGGGGTAAGAAACCCCGTCAACAGTAATCACCGCTTCAGGTGAAGGCGAAAACGCAAAACCCGCACGGACACACCTTGGCAGCCGTTCTGCAATTGAACCCAGCATCACGGGAGTTCCAAAATTTAAAAACGAAACACCCAAAGAAATCCCGGGCACCAGTTCATGAAAAATAAAACCAACATCAGCAGCGTAACTTGATGAAGAAGCGGTTTCTATACTATCCGCTATATATTTAATTGAAATACCGGTAAAAATAAAATCTGTAATTTTAACTCCAAGCGATATTCCGGCAGAGAGATCATAAGCGGTGAAAGTACCCGCGGCCACCGCACCGGAAGTATACGCATCAAAGACACCATTATTCATATATATAAAACCAAGACCGAGAACAACGGTTTTATTGAGAGGAAGGGCAAACTGAGCATGCTCAATAGACATATCGGAGAACCAAATTATGTGCCCGCCTAAAATTTCTGGAACGCTAACTAGAGCCAGACCGGCGGGATTAAGAAGTACTGCTTCATTGTCTCCCGCAATACCTGTAAAAGCTCCGCCCATAGCAGAACTCCTGGCACCGACATTAATTTTAAGGAAAGAAGCAGCGGAAGATCCTGTATTTAGAGCAGAATACAGGAAAATCGGCATTAAAAACAATAAAACTAAGGCTTTTTTCATAAATCCTTTTATCATAAAGCTATATTAACATAAAAGATCCAAACTTGCAATTAAAGAGCACTTTAAAATTGTTAGAACGTTACACGTTGCTCACGTTACTAACGTTCAACATTAATGTGTTATTATTAAATAAAACACTAATAAAACCGTTGTTTTCGCTTTTTTTATATATAATAACACCCTTAAAAAGAACGTGAGTAACGTGTAAACGTGGAACGTGCAACCTTTCGTTTTTACTCCGTAAAACCGTTCACTGTCTTAGCATCCATCTTTATAATGACGGCTGTTACTAATTTTACGGCTGCTTCAAAATCGTCAAGATTGATTATTGCTGCGTGGCTGTGAAAGTATCTTGTTGGGACTCCTATTACGATTGTTGGAACACCGCTTCTGTTCTTATGAATTACCGCAGCATCCGTATTGCCGGTATTTACGGTATAGGCCTGATAAGGTATCTTTTCTTCCCTGGCCGTTTCAACCACCAGGTTCCTTAATTTTAAATTTGGGATCATTCCCGGATCATAAAAAGTAATTAAAGCGCCTTTTCCCAGGGAGCTGTATAGATCGTTTTTTTCAACGCCCGGAAAATCATTGGCAATGCGGCATTCAAGGACAATAGCAACATCGGGATCTACCATAAAGGTACTGGTCGTGCCTCCTCTATGCCCCACTTCCTCCTGTACAGCAGCAACCCCATAGACGCAGTTATAATGCTTTTCATTTTTCAGATTATTCATAACTTTTACCATCACCGCACAGCCGACACGGTCATCAAACGCTTTTCCGAGAAGAATATTTTTATTTTGCATCTGAAAAAACTCAGTCACCGGCACCACAGGATCTCCGATTTTTACTCCAAATTCAAGAGCCTCTGCTTTTGTCGAAGCGCCTATATCAATAAAAAGACTTTCTAACATTAATGGTTTATTTTCTTCCTCCGCTGTCATAAGATGAGGAGGTTTGCTTCCGATAATTCCTATGACATCCCCTTTGACCGTCTTTATCTTGACTCTTTTCGCAGGTAAAACTTGAGCGGCCCATCCACCCAGAGGCAAGAAATTAATAAAACCGTTTTCGGCAATATGCTTAACCATAAAACCAATTTCATCCATATGTGCGGTAAGCATTACGGCTGGTTTAGATTGAGTTCCTTTTTTTTTACAGATCAAACTCCCGAGTTTATCATTAGAAACTTCCCCGTTGTTTTTCATGTATTCAAAGAGAAGGTCTTTTACTTCTTTTTCATAACCTGAAGGACCATCGGCTTCAGATAATTTCTTTAGAAGCTCAACGGAAGTAATTGTCACGCCGTCAAACCTTTTACCGTTTTGGTATCAAGTACCTTGATGAGAGCCAGCATAAGTTTTAAAGTATTTTCGTAGTCATCAATATTGATTATTCCGACATGAGTGTGAATATATCTTATAGGTACCGCAATATAGAGACTGGGAACCCCTGTCGCGTTCAAATGCACAGATCCGCCATCCGTACCCCCTCCGGTTAAGGTAGTGAATTGCATCGGGATTTTATTTTTTTTGGCTATTGAAACTGACAAATCCCTGAGTTTTATATTTGGAATCATTCCGCCGTCAATAATAGAAATACTCGGTCCCTTTCCCAGCTTGCCTATGATTTGATCAGACGCCGTACCCGGGACATCGTTTGCAACTCCTATTTCGGCAACCAGACACACATCCGGATTTATTGAAAAAGCCGAGGTTTTGGCACCTCGACTTCCAATCTCTTCCTGTACCGTCCCGACACCGTATACTATATTTGGATGCTTAACTTTTACAAGTGCTTTAATAATATCCACAACCAAAGCACAGCCGACCCTGTTATCAAGTGCTTTAGCCATGAATAATTTTTTATTCTTCATCGGAGTAAATGGACAGTCCGGAATAATTGGATCCCCCGGCATTATTCCAAACTCCTCCTCTGCCTCTTTTTTCGAAGAAGCACCGACATCAATAAACATATCTTTTTTCTCAAGAACTTTAGAACGTTCTTCTTTTGTCATAATATGCGGAGGCTTGCTTCCGACTACTCCAAGAATGTCCCCTTTACTTGTTCTTATTATGACTCTCTGTGAAAGTATTACCTGATCATACCAGCCGCCAATCGGAATAAATTTTATAAATCCCTCTTCTGTAACAAATCTAACCATAAAGCCAATCTCATCCATGTGCCCGGGAATCATTATTTTTGGCGTATTATTTCCGGCTCCGCTTTTCTTTTCAAAAATAACAGAACCAAGACGATCCCTTGTTATATTTGTCAAGGATTCCAAGTGTCTTTCCATTATTACACTTACTTCTTTTTCATAACCGGAAATACCGCGTGCATCTGTCAGTTCTTTAATCAACAAGATACTTTCTTTACTCATTGCAACTCCTTTAAGAATTTATTCGGCGGAGACATATAGGAAGTGTTAAAAGGTTACAAGATAGAACATTATTAACGGTTTACATTAAGGCATTATTATAATATTTGGCAGAGTGTTTTTTCTGCCCACCTTAAATCGTCAATTGTAAATTTTTCTTTTAGACGGTAAGCTTCATCAGAAAACCGATTATTACTGCAAGAATTGTACCTACTTGGTAATTGAGTACAGGTGATTTTTTTGCTCTGACTAACAAGTAGCCCGCAATGGCAGCTGCGATTGCGCCGGCATACCAAAAGCTTCCCAAAAATATACAAAGAGAAATCAACGCCCGCTCAAGAATCTCTAAATATTTCTGCCCGGGCGTGGGCCAGATTATTTTTTCTTTCGTATCGCCGGTAATAATTTTTTTTATGTACTCCTGCATTATTGCAGTAGTATAGGTAATCAAGACAAACCAGATAGCGAAATACATTATCTGGTCGTTTTTGTATATCATGTCAAGCCACGCAGGTCCGGGATAAACGGGACGGTCAAGATTTAAAGCACCGTAGCTGATAATTACCAGTACCGAAATATGACCAAACTGATCGAGCAAGAAAGTCCAGAGATTATTCTTTTCTATCTGCAAATTATAAGTTATTTTTGCTTTATCCTGGAAGATATGAACCAGTGCACCCAAAATGAAAAGACACATAATTATCGTATTTGAAAGATAGGGAAGAAGAAAAACAGCAGTTGTAAAAGCAACGATGCCTCCGTGCAAAAGCACTCCCCATTTGTATTTAACCTTTATTTTAAACACCCTGTCAGTCTGGAGCAGAAAATCTGCAATCAAATGCGCCGCCAGAAGACGAATAAAGATAAACATCCGTTGCTTTTCCTCCTATAGACAGTAAAAGATTAATGTTATTGAATTATATCAAAAGAAGTTGTTTTTGTGTAGCTATTTTTAGTGAATTTACTTACAAACGAGCTCTATGAATTTTCCAGACCTTGACAGAGCCATTTTTATTTATTACATTGAGTTTTTCATGAAGATTCACTGTAGTACAGCAATGAGTAGGTGTCACCAATACCCTTTGTCCGGCAAAGACTTTTGAGCCTTGAACATTTGAGTGTTCCTCGCTCATTTTTAATATCGGTTTTTTTCCAACCTGAGGATCCCCGAACTCAGAGGATAAGGATTTACGGCCTGCATCAATAATATATGAGCCATCATATCTGACCCCGCAAATTGAAGACAGCACAAAAAGAGATTCTTCAAAACTTTTGATCAGAGATCTGTATTTTTCATCCATGAAAACATAAGAGCCTGCCTGCAGTTCTGTAACTCCGGAGATTTTTCCCGTTATATCGTAAGTACCTGTACCTCCCGCGCTGACTATCCCGACAGGTACTCCGTACTTTACGAGAAGCTTTGCACTTTCTGTCAAGAGTTTCATAGCTTTTCGGGCTTTTTCCTTTCTCTCTTTCTTATTCCGGATAAACACTGCATGACCTTCATAACCAGTAAGACCAAGAAGATTGATATTTTTCATCTTCGTGACTAAACCGGCAAAACAAAGCGTATCAGCTCCCGGCACTCTTCCAAGCCGGCCCATACCGGTATCTACTTCAATAAGAACATTTATTTTCTTCTTTTGTCTTCCCGCCAGATCATTCAATAGCGCAAGATTTGTTTCGTCTTCAACACCGACTATTACTTGATTATTATTTTTCTGAAGTTTCAGCAAACGCTTTATCTTATGTTCATCCGTAAGTTGATTTGCAATAAGAATACTTTTTATTCCGCCTTTAGCAAGCGCTTCTGCTTCATCAATAGTAGCGCAAGTTATTCCGATGGCTCCGTACTTAATCTGGAGTTTTGCTATCTCCACGCACTTGTGGGTTTTAAAATGCGGCCGTATATTTACTCCGCTCTTTTTTACAAAAGAAGCCATAGTTTTAATATTTTTCAAGAGCAGGCGATAGTCAACAACCAGACAGGGAGTATTTAAGGAATAAAGTATCTTCATTTTGTCAGCTCCTTTATTATTGTTTTACAGAAAGCAGGCAGGTCATCCGGAGTGCGAGAAGTAACAAGATTGCAGTCTACCACAACTTCTTTATCCACAAAGTTACAGCCGGCGTAAATCATATCGTCTTTAATCGCTTTAAAAGCAGTTGCAGTTTTTCCCTCTAAAATCCGCGCTGAAACGAGTACAGACCCGCCATGACAGATAGCTGCAATTATTTTTCCTTTTTCAAAAGCATCACGGACAAACTTATTGACAAAATCATATCTGCGAAGAAAATCCGGAGCCCAGCCCCCCGGGATTATAACAGCATCAACGTCAGAAGCCTTAATTTTATCCGCAGTAGTTGTAATCTTTATAGGATACCCATACTTACCGTTGTAAATGTCTGCCGACCCCGTTCCTGCGACAATAATTTCCGCGCCTTCTTCTTTGAACCGGTAATAAGGATACATTACCTCCATATCCTGGAATTGTTCGGCAACAAGGATGACAATACGCTTACCGGCTAAGTTAGACATCTTTCACCTCCAAGAAAAAAAACAAATGACTAAGTACTAATGACTACTGACTATTTATGGAGGATATTTATTCCTCTATTCAGGAGTCAAATCAGAACGACTGCAACCAAAGACAAAAACCACACAAAGAAAAGCTGACAGAATCACATCTTTCCTCGTTTTATTATTCAAATTTTCTCCAAATAAGCAAACAATAACAAAACTTCAATATTCATATAAATATCGGCGGAGCTTCTCCCGCCTTCCTTAAATAGTCAATAGTCACCAGTACTTAGTCATTTCTTTTTATCTTTCCAACTCGAAAGCCTTAAGCCCTTTCACCATCGCTTCCGGTTTTGTACAGGTCGTCGCAAGCATAATATGTTTTCCTTTTTCAGAGGCTTCATGTAAAGACTGCATAACATCCAGAACATGAAAGGCAAGTTCTCCACTCGCTCTGTACTTTCTCCCGCTAATTAAGGCACATGCCATATCAGCGACACCCAGACCCCGCGAATTATCGGAATAACCGTAAGTAAGAGCAATATCTTCCCATCCGCTTTTGTTACTTCTTTTAACCTTAACAGGTCCGTTAAATGTATTCGGATCCGGAACAGCTATTGTTCCTTTTTCACAGTAAACTTCTATACAGGGTAACCCCGCTGCTTTCACATCAAAAGACATAATTATTGTTGCAACAGCGCCTGACTTAAAATCTAGAACACCCGATACGTGAGTAGGGACTTCCACCTTTATTTTTTTGCCTTTTCTCGGTTCGGATCCCTTTATTCTTTCTTTAAAGGATATTTGTGCGGAACTTGTAACCCTTTTAACCGGTCCGATTAAATTAACAAGTGCAGTTATATAATAAGGACCCATATCAAAGAGAGGGCCGCCGCCTTTTTGATAGAAAAACTCGGGATTAGGATGCCAGCCTTCAGGTCCGGAGCCCATCATAAATGCAGTTGCTGCTACGGGTCTTCCTATTTCCCCTGAATCAATTATCTTTCTGACCGTCTGAATCCCTGCACCCATAAAAGTATCCGGAGCACAGCCAACCAAAACACCTTTCTTCTTAGCTGCAGAGATAATTTTTTGCCCGTCTTCCCGGGTAATTGCCAGAGGTTTTTCATTGTAAACACTCTTCCCTGCTCGAATTGCCGCCATTGCAACATCCTTATGAGCTTTTGGAATTGTAAGGTTAACAATTATTCGTATGTCTTTATCCTTTAATAGCTTTTCCGGGGAAAGAAATTTTGAAATATTAAACTCCCCGGCTTTTGCCTCTGCTCTTTTCAAATCAATGTCCGATACCGCAACAAGATCCACAGATTTAAAGAGTTGCAGGTTCTTCAGGTATATTGAACTTATGTTACCACAACCGATGACACCAACCTTGATCTTCTCCATTCTCATTCCTCCTAAAATAATTTCTAATGATACTTGACTACAATACGTCTAAAAGTCCATAATGTCCATAAAGGTCCGTAACGTCTTTCACTAGTATGTTCTTATTGTATTTGGCAGAGTTTTTACTGCCTACTTTAAATCGTCAATTGTCAATCGTAAATTTCTTTTGTTTACCATTTCATTTTCAGTATCAACAGCCCTATTACAAGCATTATGGGTATTGCAGGCAGCATATACTTGTAGATACGGTTTATATCAGTTTTAAAATACTCGCAGGTCAAAAGATAACATAAATGGACAGGGGAAAGCAAGACCCCAAAATACCCTGACATAAAAGCAAAAGACAGCATTGGTAAAGAAACGGTTCCTCCGGTGGTTATAAGCGGAATAAGCAAAGGAAAGGTAATAGCTACAAAGGCTTGCACTACTCCGGTCAGCAAACCGACGGTAAAAGGCATCACAAAAAGTAAAATAGTCAGAGGAAGTTTTACAACTGTAAAAAATTCTACGATTCCTTCTATTGCTCCGCTAACCTGGAGCATATTTTTAAAGAACATTACCCCGATAATCATCATAACAATATTAATGCTAAAAGCTTCTTTAAGATACTTCATAAGATTCTTTCCGTTTATTTGATAAATAAAAAGCTGGGCAACGACCACAACAAAAAGAGAGAATAAGAGCGGCTGTTGAAAAAACAATACGGCTGCAATAATAAATATTACAGGAAAGATACCTTCAGAAAGAGACAAGATATGCTGACCGGAGTTTTTATCCGCATCAGCATATCTTAAAAGTTTTGGAACACCATGAAAAGCAATCAACCAGCCAAGCAGCAGCATAACAAAAAAATATACGGACTGATATTTGTTTAAATCTCCAAGAGTAACATGCGCGAGTGTTGCTGCAAATATTACTCCGGGATAAAGAGGAAAAACCGGCTCCCAAATATGTCTGAACCAGTAATTAATAAAACTTTTCTTCTCCGCAGATAGCTTAAGACCTTCCGCTGCCTTCTCTGTAAGAGGAGCCGAGAATCTGGCGCCCCCGGCTGAAGGAAGTGTTCCAAGAAATACAGGGAAAAACGCCGTGACCTTTCTCCTGTCTTTAATCAGAAAACCAATAGACCCGAGAAGCCTGTCAAAAGCTCCGCTTTTTCTCATAACTATCTCAAGAAGACTGATAAGGAAAAGTATTGCAATAAGCTCAAGAGTAACAAAAGAACCGCTTTTATCTTTTTCTATTATAGAATTTCCAAACGCAAAAACGATTTTATAGGGATTTACAAAAAAGAAGGTCCCAATCGCCAAAGAAGCAATAATCAGCGTAAGCCCGAGGTCTACCTTAAGGCGCAGCAACACCAGTATTATCGCAAATATTATCAAAAGATATATGAATACTTCCATTATCCCTATTCCTTTTTAAAAAGATTCTCCGCTTACAGAGAGACTTCACAGTAGATGGACAGATATATGAGCATAACTTAAATCACTAAGACTAAAATTCCAAGCACTAAACAAACTTAAAACCAAGTAAGAGCAAAATTATGAACCTCTCCGAGCTTACGCACGGAGTTTCGACGATAGGAGATTTTAAATTATTCATGCCAAATTCATCCCACGAGCTCACGCTCGGGGTTTTCTTTGGCATAACGTCATAAATTCTAAACAAAATCATCGAACCTATATTAAATATCTTCCTTTTTAGTGCTTAGTACTTTAATCTTAGTAATTACTCGTTTAAACTTTATGCTTTCAGTGTTCGTTACATATGCGAAGGAGCGCTAACTCCTAAAATACCAAGACCATGCCGTAATATATTCCTTGCTCCAAAACACAGAACAAGACGCGCGGTGGTCAGTTCTTTGTCGTCTGATACCACACGGCATTTTGCGTAAAACGAATGATACAAACCCGCAAGCTCTTCCAGATACTTTGGCACCAGATGCGGCGCATAATTTAAAGCAGAATGATTCAAAGTATCACCGAAGGAAGCTACCTTCCTGAGAAGCTCTGCCTCTTCCGGCGCGGTCAAAAGATTATAATTGACTGAAGCAAAATCCGGCTCAGGAAATCCGGAGGTCTTTGCATATTCTATAACATTACAAATTCTGGCATGTGCATACTGGACATAAAACACAGGATTCTCATCCGTCTGTTTCTTCGCAAGGTCAATATCAAAATCCAGGTGGGAATCCAAACTTCGCCTGAGAAAAAAGTATTTTGCCGCATCCGCCCCGACTTCCTCTACAAGTTCATCCATAGAGATAAAATTACCCTGTCTCTTGCTCATCTTAAACGGCTTTCCGTCTTTAATCAGGTTAACCTGCTGGGCAATAAGTACTCTGAAATTTTCAAGAGGGAGCCCTCCTACTTTTACTGCGGCAGAGATCCTACCAATATATCCGTGATGATCCGGACCCAGAATATCCACTATAAACTCAAAACCCCTGCTTATCTTACTAAAATGATACGCGATATCAGGAAGCAGGTAAGTAGGCACACCGTCACTTTTAATAAGCACTCTATCCTTGTCATCCAGAGGTTTCCCTTCTTTATCCAAAACAGTCGAAGAGGTGAACCACTTTGCGCCTTCCTCTTCCTTTATCATGCCCTTTTCTTTAAGTATATTGAACGCTTTATCGAGTTCTTTTTTTTCATGGAGCACGTTCTCAAAAAACCAGACATCAAACTCCACTCCGTAATCTTTCAAACTCTTCTTTTGCCATTCTATCATAAGCGATAATCCGATGGGTTTAAAAACGGCTATCCGTTCTTCCTCTGACTTTTCCAGGTATTTATCGCCTTCTTTATCTATAATAGCTTTCGCAACATCTTTAACATATTCCCCGCCGTAGCCATCCTCCGGAAACTCTATCTTTTTCCCGAGAGCTTCCTGATAACGCAGGCTGATAGATTTGCCAAAGGTGTTCGTTTGATTCCCGACATTATTAACATAAAACTCTTTAGTGGTTTTAAAGCCGGAGTTATTTAAAAGATTGGCAATAACATTCCCCACTGCCGCCGCCCGGGCATTTACGACATTCAAAGGCCCGACAGGGTTCGCGGAAACAAATTCAAGATTTACTTTTTTACTTTTTCCGGCATCGGAAGAGTAAAAATTCTCACCTTTTGCCGCTTTTTTAATGAGGTCACCCAAATAAGCATCGGAAAGGAAGAAATTAATAAAGCCCGGCCCTGCGAGTTCAGCCTTGCTTATCACAGATTTATCAAAATTCAATTTACCGAGTAATTCTTGCGCAGTTTCTCGGGGGTTCTTCTTTAGTTTCTTAGAGATACCAAGGGCAACATTAGTGGAAAGGTCACCAAATTTAATATGCTTCGGGGATTCAAACCCTATTTCGGGAATATCAGATTCATTAACTCCGCTATTTTTTAGAGCTTTTTTTAACTCTTCCCTTAGGTTTTGCTTTACTTGCTCCAGCATTTTTTTTCTTCCCTTTCACAGGTTTTGCTTTCTTTGCCACAGCCTTTTTTGTTTTGACAACTTTCATTTTCACAACTTCTGCAGGTTTTTCTGATTTTCCAAATTCTATAACTTTCGCATCGCCCCACAACCTTTCCAGTGAGTAAAACTTACGTGTTCCCTCTTCAAAGATATGCACAACTACATCCGAATAATCAAGCAGCATCCAGTTGCTATTTCTATCAGACTCGGTATGGTAAGGATATACCCCTCGCGCTCTCAAATCTTCCTCAATATTACCAGCTATCGCCCCCACCTGAACATAAGAATCCGCGCTCGCAATAACAAAAAAGTCCGCGCAATAATCCAGTTTTCGAAGGTCTAAAATCATAATATTCGAAGCCTTCTTCTCTGCCGCCAGCTCCGCTATCTCTTCCGCTAATTTCTGTCCTTCTAATGCCATATTTCCTCCATAAATTCAATTATATATCAGGTGTTAAGGTATTTTAGCATATTTTCGAAGATGATTCCACTGATTCGATTCACAGAATTAGAAACATATCCCTCTAATTGTTATTGCGTCTGCCGGCCTCAGGAGGAAGAGCTTTTTAATAATCAGGGGCTTGAGATTGCCACGTCCTTATCAGTCCTCGCAATGATAAGAATTAATAAAACAAACTAACGGCCATAATAAGCAGAAATATCCAAAGGGAAACTATCAAAAGCATACCAAGGCGATTTGGTTTGGGTTTTAACCGTATTTTTTTTGTCTTTTGTTTTATTTCTTTTACTATATCTTTGGGAATCAGGAGCAAGACAATATAAAGTCCGGCGGGAACTATTATTAAATCATCAAGTAAGCCGATAACAGGGATAAAATCAGGGATAAGATCTATTGGGCTTAGAGCGTATAAAAGAATGAGGGCGCCGAAAACTTTTGCGTACCAGGGGGTCCTCGGGTGCTTCAGGGCAAAGTAGATAATCTTTAGGCTGTATGTTATATTTTTTATAAATTTATTTTTCATTATTTTTGCCTTTTAAAAAGCTTAGAGCTTCACGGTTTTTCGAATTTTGAGTAATATTCTTCGAGTTTGCTTTACCTGAATATCTCTTTTATCTTCTTCGAATCAGGTTTCCAGTAGGCGATTTTACTTTCGTAAACGGGGTCTCCGGGTAGGATTACTTTGGAACTGCTATGCAGATCGTAATCCTTAAAAACCTTGTAAAGATAAGCAGCTCTATCCGGAGGGAAATTTGTATTCAAACTTTTGGACACTGCAGAAAATACCCCAAGGATATTCCTGGCTTCCAGTTTTTCCATTATGGTCGAAGCCAGGGTAAACATAAATTTTTGCTGGCGCTCCATCCTGCCTACATCCGCCTTATTATCTTTTCTGAAACGGAGGAATTTTACGGCATCAGCACCGTTTAAGGTCTGAGAACCGGGCTTAAAATAAATAAGAAGACCGTCGGCATTATCCACATAGTACATCTTACTTTCAATATTTACTCTCACTCCGCCAAAATAATCTACAATATTTTTAACTCCGTCATAATCCACCTGCGCATAATATCTTACTTTTTCTTTCAGGACTGCTTCGACAACCTTTAGCATCTCCGCATTTGCTTTGGCGTTTTTTCCTTCGTTATAATTCAAGACATAGACGGAATTTATCTTTCTTGCCTTACTGCGGTAAGTCACTTTTGTATCCCGCGGTATAGAAATAAAGGCTACCTTTTTATCTTTTACCGCAAAGTGAACCACTATCATGGTATCCGCATGGTGAGTATACGGGTCGGAAGAGTCTACACCCATAAGAAGAATATTTACATCTTGTTCCAGACGATTATTGTAGAAGTAGACACCTGCGCCTAAAGCAAGGACAAATACAAGTATTAAGAACAGCTTTACACCTTTTTTCATTTTACGTAATTATTCCAGGCCTCTATAGATTTTGGATGAATTATCTTCTTCTTAAGCAACACATACTCCAGCTTTTTCATAAGCGCCAGGATAAAACCATTATTCAAATCCTTCAACGCCTCTCTTCTTATTGTAACTGCATCTTTAAATTTTCTGTTTCTTTCGGCTACATCAGATATGTAAATTATTTTATCCAGAGGGCTCATATACTTGTCTGCAGTACTGTGTTTTCGAATAGCGCTTAAGACCGCTTTATCTTTTATTTTGAAATGCCTTTTTGCAATTGCTTCCCCCAGTTTATTATGCCAGACAGGTCTAATAAGCTTTTCAAAACTATCAAATTTCACATATTTCAAATATTCTTTATGATTGCTAATTTCTTTACCACAATCATGCAAAAGCGCCGCCAGTTTTGCTTTCTCAGCGGAAACACCGTTTTTATTTGCAAGGTAAAGAGCAAAGGAAACAACACCGAGAGTATGCCTGTATTTCTCAGGCTTTAAATTTGCCTTCAGATACTCTTTTATTTCAGCTTCTGTAAAGATGTTTTTCATATATATATTTTTCCACCATTTCCGGCACCATAAATGTCGGAGGAAGACCCTTTTTTATCATACGTCTTATCTCACTTGACGAGACATCAATATTCCTTATTTCAACCTGAGTTCCGATCTTACTTGCTTTTTTATCGACCTTAAATCCCGGCCTGGTCATAATTAAAAAATGTATTTCCGTAATCAAGTCCTTCCACAACTTCCAGGTAGAAAGCTGTTCCACGATATCCGCTCCGACAACAAAATAAAGTTTATCCTTCTTTGAAAATATTGATTTATAATATCGTACAGTATCAATGGTAAAAGATTTTCCTGACTTTTTAAGCTCATAATCAGATATTTCGAAACCTGCAAATGGCTTTATCGCCAATTTTACCATGTTATACCTGTCTTTTGCCGAAGTTACAGATTTTTCATTTTTATGAGGCGGCCGGGCAGACGGAATAAATATTATTTTATCCAGTTTGCATGACTTCATTATATCTTCAGCGGCAATCATATGCCCGAGATGAATGGGATCAAATGTCCCGCCGAATAGTCCAATCCTCATAAATACGATACCACAGATAGAAGCAAAGAGATGACACAGATAAAACTCATAAATCTAACTCCTTATCACTAACCTTCCAACCATCTATACTAGAGATCCGCCCTACATAATTGGCGGATAAACATCCAAACTTCCGTCTTAGAACACGTTCCCCAGTCCTATATAGTATACATGACTTGGGCTTCCGCCGTCTGTCCTGAAACCCATATCAAACCTGAATATTACAGGATAACTCTGCCAGAGAAAAGTGTGTATTCTAATACCAAAACCTACTCCATTTTTCAAATCTCCGGGACCAATGTAAGAATAGTTATTAAATGCAGCACCTTGATCACTAAAAAGTACAGCTTTTACCTTTTTTATAAGGAGCCAGGAAGTCGGCCATACGCTTACGTCCGCTTTTTCTATCAAAGTAAATCTTAACTCTATATTGGAAAGAAGGAGATTGCTGCCTGTATTTTCTCCGGCAGGATAACCTCTTAAATTTTCAGCCCCCAAATTAAAATATCCCGCGTCAGTATCCAAAGAAATGCCGGCAAAGAATCTAAAAGCTAACGTGTTTTCTTTATCTATAAACAAATATTCCTGATCTTCTGCTTCCAGGTTAAGGAATTTCCGGGTTCCCCAAAATAAATAATCCGCCCGTTCAGCATTTAACGCAAAGGCAGAGCCGCCACAGGGAGTATCTATATTGTAAGTAAGGTTATCAAAAACAAAAGCCAGTGAGATAGAATTTGTAATTGTCCGGTAATTATTCCCGTCACCCTCATAGTAGCAATGGTCTTTTATGTAACTATTTACCGCAAGCTCCACCCTCGTATTTCTGTCAAACGGGTAGATTAACGGCAAAGAAACTCCGTCTTCTTCTGTATAATATTTACCTGCGATAGTATTATCGCTAAATAAGGAGATGCCGTAATTCCTCCAGGAATATAGAGCCAAGGCAAAGTTAACTCTATAGGCCGTGTTTCTATAAGTAAATTGAGCGCCGGTCTGATATTCCTTTATCCCCAGCGCATAGAACTCAAAACTATTTTCACCTAAAAGATCAGACATTGAGAGATATCCGCCGCCAAGCAAGCCTGCAGTGGAATCATAACCCAGTACAAAATAAACAAGATCCATAGACAAGCTGAATTTATAAGGTACGATCTGAAAATTTGTAAGGTTGTAATCTTTCTTGCCAAACCCGGACAAATCTACAAGAGGTTCAAATGCTACAGAAGAAAGTTTCTTTTCCTCAATGTTATCCATCAGGTAAAGATTATAACAACTGTTCTCAAAATACGAAAACACTATTTTCTTTCTGTCAGGAGAAACATCAGGAGAAAAAATACCGCCCTTTACATCCGAGAGAACGCTTGCGTTGATACGTTTAGCAGGATCGAACATATACAAATTATAAATACCATTACAATCCGCAGTATAGAATATTTTACCGTCAGAACTTACAACCGGGCCGGATATATTATAATTATTCCCGTTGGGAGCTTCAAGGCGCTCGCATTTACTCTCTCCTTTTTTTATTCTATAAAGCTGCCTGAATCCATTTTCCCTTTCGGACACATAATAAACATCCTCTCCGTTAGCTCCAAATACCGCTTCAGTTTCATCATTGCGGTCTTTTGTCAAACGCGAGGTTATTTCACCCTTAATATTCCCGAGGTAAACATCGGATTTTCCGTCTTTTACTCCAATAAATACTAATTTGTTTTCTGAACCAAAACAGGGAGAGAATACCAAATCCAGTCCATAAGTATTCTCTGCAATCACCCGTCTCTCTTTAATATCCCAGATTCTAAGTTTTTGTGTACCTGCCGATTTCGAAACAAAAGCCAGATACTTGCCGTCTTTTGAAACCGAAAGCGCGTTTCCGGACTGGGAAAAACTATCATACCATTTGCCCACAAGTTCTTTTACTTCACCTGTTTTGATTACAAGTTCATAAAGCCCCGTGTAATTATACCTGTCGGACAGAAAATATATTTTTTCACCGTCTGACGAAAACACCGGACGTGTATTATATACCGGTCTTAAACCGTCATCATTCGTCAGCCTGACGGCAAAATCTGCCGCATCTTTTTTTCCTTTTGCCTGGGCAAAATACTTTTCCCGTAAATCATACTGCCATTTTTTGTCAAAATCGTTGAATTCTACTTTTAAGACCCTTGAGATTACAGCTTCCTGTATGTTTGCAAGATAGCCAAATTCTTTCAGCATAAGACTTATCTTGTCTTCTCCGTAAGTTTTAGATATATAATCAAAAACATATTGAGATTCTTTATACATAAGAACAACGTCATGCCCGTCTATGTAGTTAAAACTCCCAAGCTCCGAAAGGTTTTTTACTTTATTATTCAGAGCCGCATCACGGAGGAGCATATCCGTTATAGACGGATCATAGTCCAAAGCCTCATGTTCAGCCATACCTTCCATGACCCAGATTGGAATGAAGAGCGCTTTTGCGAACTGGTAGGATTTCGCAAAACCGCCGTACAAGGATTCAAATTGCAGCTCGTGTGTTAATTCGTGCGTAATAACTTCTTTCATTCTTTTAGGGGACGTAACGACAGGAAGCACTATCCTGTTTTTTAAGGATTCCGTAAAACCACCCACGCCTTCATCAATTAAATCCGTGGAGATGTTAGTTTGCTCAAATTCCAGGTGAGTATCGTAAATGAAAAGCCTGACAGGCGAAGGGGGTGTAACTTTCAAATTCTCCGAAAGTTTAGCATAAGCATCTTCGGCATAGATTGCAAACTCTTTAACAAGCGTTTCGTCTTTTGAGGCGAAGTATATTTCGAAATTATTTGTAGGAAGTTCCTTCCATTCGAGTTGTTTATAGTTAACCTTGTTCTTTCCGAAAGAAAGAGAAAAAACGAGGACCGGAACAACCAAAAATATTCCGGACTTCAAAAAATATTTAAGCAAGGATGACTCCGTTTAATGGCCGCAGGAACAAGAGGGTTTTGTACAGGTTTTGCGGTAAGCGCAATTCTGTTCGAGACTCCCTTTCGTACCGCCAGATTTTACACCAAATGCGGAGAGTTTTCTCGCTATTTTTTTACTTCCGCATCCGGGACAAATTACTTTTGAACTGTCATAATTGTAAAGGAGTTCTTCAAATTCTTTCTTGCACTTTTCGCAGGCAAACTCATAAAGGGGCATACGCTCTCCATAAACCGCTAATAAAAACAAATTCGAAACTCTAAACTCGAAACTCTAAAAATTTCTAAACTCATTGTATTTAATTAATAATCCTCATTCTTTCGAATTTAGAATTTGTTTTTTTAATTACTCCCCATAAAGGTAGCACATTCCCTTAAAGAAAAACTTATTCAGCATGCTGTCCGTTTCTTCACTTCCGGACAAGAGCTCAAAGAAATTTATTTTCTTCTTTTCATAAACCAGAGCAGGATCTCCTTTTATACCTGCTGCATCCGCAGCAAATAATACGGCGTCTTCAAAAGTACCCATTTTATCCACTAAACCGTATTCCAGAGCCTGTTTCCCGGAAAATATTCTACCATCAGCTATTGAAGTCACAGACGCTCTAATCTCCTCTGTGGTAGGTTCTTTAATACCCTTCAATTTAATAATCTCTTTCAGCTTGTCAGACCGGTTATCCACTATTGTATCTACAAACTGGGTATATACATTATCAATAACTCCCTGTAAAAGCTCTTCTTCTTCAGAAGTCATCTTTCTTGACATGGATGCCATATCTTTAAACTTCCCGCTTTTTATCACAACCTGGCTTAGTCCGATTTTTTTAAACAGTTCTTCAAAATTAAAATAACTGATAATTACACCGATTGAACCTGTCAAAGTTCCGGGATTTGAAAACACAGTATCTGTGGCACAGCCTATATAATAACCGCCTGATGCCGCAATACTTCCGAAAGATGCCACAAGAATTTTATTATTTTTTTTTGCCTCATAAATTTCACGGTTAATCTCCTGGCAGACAGCAACGCCTCCTCCCGGAGAATCAATACGCAGCACGATAGCTTTAATAGAAGAATCATTTCTGAATTTTCGAAGAGTTTCACAAACTTGTTTTGAATTATAAAGCGCTCCGTAAATATTTATCACTCCGACTTTTCCGCCCGCCAATATATTCATATTGACTTTTCCGGAGCTTCTTCGCGAAATACCGCCTGAGAACAAAAGATAAAGAATATTTAAAACAATAATCACCCCGATTACTATCAGAACATTTCTTAATATTCTATTTTTAAACATTTAATTACCCTGCCCCCCGTCCGTGGATTCTTCTACACTCCCTGAATCATCCCCTTGGTTCATTATATCGCCAAAGGTTCCTTTTCCACCGGTATTATCGCTGTATTTTTTAAGCTCTTCAGCCTTCATTTCACTGTGAAGGTGTTTAATACTTAACGATATTTTTCTGGATTCATTGTCAAGTTTTATAACCTTTGCTTCCTTGATTTCACCCGGTTTTACGGTATCTTCCAGCTTCTGTATCGGTTCATCGGAAATTTCCGATATATGAATAAAGGCCTCAAGATCTTCTTCCAACTCTACAAGTAATCCAAAACTCGCCACCTTGGTAACCTTGCCTTTAACAACAGTCCCTACTTTGTATTTTTCCGGTATCTCGGCAATCCAGGGGTCATTTGTAAATTGTTTTAAACCAAGATTGACCTTCCTGTTAACTTTGTCAATATTTAAGACTAAAGACTCAACTTTTTCTCCTTTTCTAAAAACACCTTTTAAAGTAGGGAACTTTTTGGTCCAGGAGAGGTCTTTTTTATTCAACACACCTTCTATTCCATTCTCAAACTCCAAATATACTTTTGAACCGGAGTAACCCGTTACGACACCGGTTACCCTGATGTTAGGCTGATATTTTTGTTCAATAGCCTCAAACGGATCACGCTCTAATTGTTTCAAACCAAAGAGTATTTTTCTGTTATTCTTGTCAATGTTCAAAACCTTTACCTTAATAGCTTCCCCGATTGCCAAAAGCTCCGCAGGGTTTTTCACTCTTTTTGTCCAGGACATATCCGAAACATGGAGCAAACCTTCAATATTTTCATCTATTTTTATAAATGCTCCGTAGTCAACGATGTTTACAATTTTGCCATTAATAACAGACCCTATCGAGCATTTTTCCTCTATCTTCATCCAGGGATCATCTTTCAGCTGCTTTAAGCCGAGAGAAATTCTTTTCTTTTCTTTGTCAACTTTTATAATTTTTACTTCAATTTCGGATTCAATAGCCAGAACTTCAGCAGGATGAGCTACCTTTCCCCATGACATATCGGAAATATGAAGCAACCCTGTAACTCCTCCAATATCTATGAATGCTCCATAAGAGGTAATCGACTTCACAAGGCCTTTTTTAATATCACCTTCCTGCACCGTATCCCAGAGCTCTTTTCTCTGCTTTCTACTCTGGTCTAAAACCGCCACTTTATGGGAAACAATAATTTCCCCTTTCTTCTTTCCATATTTTATTATCTTTACGGGTATTATTTTATTTACCGCGTTTTCAACTCCCCCGACGTCATTAGCCTGAAACTGAGAATTAGGAAGAAATACTTCTACTCCGATATCAATAATAAAACCGCCCTTAATAGGACGTAAAATTTTACCTTCTATCACATCTTTGTTTTTATAAATATCTTCAAGACCATCAAGGTTTTTCAACCGGTCTGCTTTTATTTTTGAAAGGATAAGAAAGCCTTGCGAGTTTTCTATTCTATCCAGGAAAACCTCAATAGTATCGCCTTCTTTTACTGTGACTTTGCCGTGCTGGTCGGTAAATTCTTTGATGGCAATCATGCCGTCGGATTTGTAACCTACATCTACGAAAATACTTTCTTTTCCTACTTTAATTACTCTGGCTTTTATTAATTTTCCTTCTTCAAGGCCGCCAAACTCCTCGGCCATGAGCGCTCCCATGTCTAACTCTTCGCTGTTCCCTCCATTCTTTTCATTGTTAGCAATTTCTTCAACCATAATGACTCCTCACCCAACAACCATCGTGTTTTATTCATGTTAGGATTTATTATTTTGCCCGGGCTTACTCTGGTTCTTACGGTAATCCGGTGCAGTTATAGTTTTAATCACGCTTTTTATTATCCAATCAGGGGTCGAAGCTCCCGCAGTAACTCCTGCAAGCTTTTTTCCCTTAAACCAGCTCTTTTTTATTTCAAGAGCACCTTCTATATGATAAGTGGGGACTCTCTTTTCCCTGCAGAGTTCAGCCAAATGCTTTGTGTTTGCGCTGTTTTTACCCCCAACAACAATCATTATATCAACTTTATTTGCCAACTTCAAGGCGGAATCCTGACGCTTTCTTGTGGCATCGCAAATGGTATTAAAAACTCTGATTTCCGGTGATTTATCACGAAGCGCAAAAACAGTATCAAGAAAATTTTGCATTGACTGTGTCGTTTGAACTACCACACCCAGCTTTGAGCATTTCTTTATTTTCCTTACTTCTTTAGGGTTTCCAACGACGACAGCCCTATTATTTGTATAGCCAAGTATCCCTTTTACTTCGGGATGATGAGCTTCTCCGAGAATAACGACATTATAACCCTCACCTGCAAGCTTTGCCGCCAGTTTCTGCGCTTTCTTTACAAAAGGACAGGTCGCATCCGTTACTTTCAAGGATTTTTTTAAAAATTCTTTTTCTTTTTCCGGAGACACCCCGTGAGTACGAATAATAATGGAATTTCCTTTTTTTACTTTCTTAATATTATTGACAGGATGAACCCCTTCTTTTTTAAATTTTGCAACAACTTGAGGGTTATGAATAATAGGACCATATGTATAAATCTGCTGCTTTACTTTCATCGCAGTTTCGGAAGTCATATTAATAGCTCTCTTCACTCCAAAACAAAAACCTGCATGTTCAGCTAAGATAACTTTCATTAAATTGTCCTTTTTCCTCCAAAGAATCTCTTTGGAGAGATCTCGTCATTAGGATAGACTAATGGCGGATACTTTGTCATTTGTATCCGCCACAAAGCGTTGGCGGATTTCACTGCCGTTCAACTTGCACTTATTGGTGCTTCAACACCGCCAAGTTCGGCTATCTTTCTCATTACTTCATCGGCAACTCTTTTATAGTCCTCTTTCTCCGGCTCTCTCCCTATAACAGGAGGGATATTGAAAGGTTTACCAAATGTAAAAGTTATATGTCCGGGTTTCGGAAACTTACTGTTTTTAGGAAACGCCTCGTACGCACCCGTTATATGACAAGGGACTATGGGTACATTTGCCTGAAGTACAAACAATCCAATCCCGGGTTTTCCCTGTTTTAACTTGCCATCCTCACTTCTTGTCCCTTCCGGGAATGCCACAAGAGCCAGATCATATTTTTTCAACGCTTCCAGAGCTTTTTCAAACCCTCCGCGGTACCCCGTTCCCCTATTTAACGGAATCGCTCCGACATGATTAAGGAAAAACCGAAGAAAGAAATTATTAAAGAGGGTGTCCCTGGCCATAAATTTTGTTTTTTTTCGAAAATACGCTACCACTCCGATAAAAGGCGGATCAAGATGGCTTACGTGATTGGACAGAATGAGGCAAGACCCCTTCTTTGGAATATTCTCTAAACCCTTTGCTTTCCCGCGAAAATAGAGTTTCAAGGGTATCATAATTATAAGTGTAGCAAATAATTTAAACATACCTAAATATACAATATAGAAGACATTATCTCAAGGAAAACTTTTACCGCTATGCAAATCCTGGACTTGATGACACTTGTAAAATCAACTTAAATATATTTCCAGACTGCCAAGCTTAAAGTATACAACTTTACACATACTAATACTTGCAAAGTTGTCAACTAGTTGTATACTTTCAAATAAAGCTGGTTGAAAAATAATACCACCTTAATTTAAAACTTCGTACTTGTTATTTAAAGATTTTTTCTTTTACCTTTTTACCGTCTACTTTGTAAGGCAGGATATTGTCTTTTATTGCCATTGCAGCGGCTATTCCACAGGCCTCTCCTATCCCGCTGACTACGGGCATAACCCTAAGGGAGGAATGCGCAGCATGAGTGGAACTGATACAGCGGGAGCCAACGAGGATATTTTTAAAACCTTTAGGAATTAAGCACCTGAAAGGCACCTCATAATAAGTTCCTGCTTTTACCCGTTTTATTATTGTTCCGCTCCCCGCGGGATTATGAATATCAACGGGGTAATCACTTCTTGCTATACCGTCCTCGAACTTACTCCCGTCAACGATATCCCTTTCATTAATAACATAACTTCCCATTACTCTTCTGGTTTCTCTTATCCCTATCTGGCAGGCTACTTTCATCAGATAAGAATTTTTAAAATACGGGGATTTCTGCCTAAACAGATTAAAGAGTTCTTTTACCTGCCGTCTGCCTTCAATTTCGGCTTCCGAAAGTTCCAGACCGTTTACGCCGCTTTTTTTAACTACTCTTGTAGTGTTAAAATGATAACATCCGGGAATCAAGGTGTCAAAAAAGAGGACATTTTCCCGTGGTTGTTCCACTTCACCATTTTTCTTTGCATTAAATAGTATTTCATTTAATTGTTTGCCAAGCACCGGACCGGGCAAATTTTGTTTAACGCCTCCAATCCTAAAACACAAAGTCATTGGCTGGCACAAACTATCTTCAGGTCTTCCTATTTCTATCTTTGCACCGGCGGCAGCAGAAAGATCCCCATCCCCTGTTGAATCAACAAATACTTTTCCTTTAATTTTGACCTTACCGGATTTATTGACTACTGTTACAGATTTGATGATACCTTTTGAAACTTCGCACCCGGTAAAATAGGAATGAAGCAGAACATCACAACCGGCATCTTTCAGCATTTCATCCAGCACTGTTTTCATCTTCTCATCATCAAATTCCATCTGCCGTTCGCTTAAAGCATTCTCTTTTTCAAGTCTGTCTATAAGGTCGTTGAACACTTCACTTGTCAGGTTTTTTCCGTTCAATTTATAAGGCATAAAAGGATTTACCAACCCGGAGGTTGCCATACCGCCCAAGAACCCGTAACGCTCCACCAGCAAAACCGATATGCCTCTCTTTGCCGCGGCAATCGCGGCAGAAAAACCGCCCGGCCCACCGCCTACAACAACAAGATCATAACTTCCCTTCAAACTTTTCATATTTTTCCTTTATTTGTATTTTCTTCTCGACTAATACATCTTCGTTTAGCTTAAATTACAAATTACGAATGACAAAGGACAATATATGGAGCTAACTATAATCCTCATCATATTGTACTTTGTACCTCGTACTTCGTACTTGACTTCACATGAACCAGATCGGATTAGACCAGGCTTTATTACCGGTCATATCGACAAGCTCTATCCTGCAATAAGCAATTTTTGTTTCCGGTTTATAAACAGCTTCAGTTATTCCCTTATTATCTCGCGTTGCTTCCTGCTTCCCCCGCTGACCTTTTGCAATAAATCTTATTTCCCGGCAAGGCAGAGCACTTTTTACGGTTATTGTCCCGCTCTCTAAAGAAATGTCTTCAAACAAAGGACCGTTAGAAGAATAAAACTCTCCGGCTTTTAGTGCTTGTATAATAGAACTTTCGGTTTTATCTTTTGCTTTAACCATAACAAAAGCTTTACAGTAATCGTAAATCCGTTCGTGCGCATCATCAGACGCTACCGCAAATATCCGGATACCTCTTTCCAGTGCCGCATCCCAGAAGTACTCAGAGTAACCTTTGCATATCTCCATTTCGCACCCTGTATTATAAACCTCTAAAGCATGCATCTCTTTAAGCGTGGACACTTCGTTAATATCAAGAATGGACCAGTTCGGATGGGCAAGTATTGCAAATTCTGAATTATCTATAAGATACCGGTAGACCGGCGCACCTTCTCTTACCTCGGGAATATCTTTTAACTTTAACCCGACCACATGATGGCTGCTACCCTTTGAATTTAACTCCGAACCGGGTATTAAAAGCAATCCTTTTTCTTCTCCTGCGGGATATAATTTCCAGTGATCCGTCAAAGAAAGAAAATCATAGCCGGCTGCTTTATAGAGTTTAAAAAGCTCTTCCGGAGATTTCAACCCATCCGACAAAGTAGAATGCAGGTGTAAATTCCCCTTGAGCCATAGGCCTTTTTTTCTGAAAGCTTCCATAGAACCCTTTTTAGAGCATTGACAATTCACGATTTACGACTGACAATTTTATGAATGCGGTAAAAACTCCGCCATATTTATAAAATTCTAAATTTATTGTAATTTAAAATATTTGGCAGAGCTTCTCCTGTCTACCTTCAATCGTCAATCGTAATTCGTCAATTGTAAATTCTTCTCACTCCATCTGCCAGATTACACACCCACACTTCGGTCTGTTTTCCGGATTTTTCCGGATATTCTTTAAGAATTTTTTCTTTAAGCTCATCAACGTTGGCTTCTTTTACAAGCGTTATTGTACAGCCGCCAAAACCACCGCCCATAACTCTGGAACCAAGGACACCTTTTACTCCTGAGGCAATCTCCACCATAATATCAAGCTCTTTGCAGGAAACCTCATAGTCCGTCTTTAGGCTTTCATGTGTTGCATAAAGCAACTTTCCGAGGGTTGTCATATCGTTTTTCTTAAGGGCTTCCACAGCTTTCATAGTCCTGTCAATTTCACAAACTACATGCCTGGCTCTTTTTTGGAGCAAAGGGTCCAACTTATTTTTATTTGCTTCGAATTCAGCTATTGAAATATCACGCAAAGGCTTGCCGAGGAGTTCCGCGGCCTTTGTGACCTGTTCGCGCCTCAGGTTGTACTCTGAACCGGCCAATGTTCTTTCTTTTTTTGTATCTGCGAGAACTATTTTAATCCCCGTAAAATCAGCGGGTATCAGTTTGTAATCCAAATTACGGCAGTCTATCAAAAGTAAATTTCCCGCCTTGCTCATCGCGGAAGCAAATTGATCCATAATCCCGCACATCACCCCGACAAATCTATTCTCAGCCTTCTGGCAAATTTTAACAAGCTCAATATCAGAAAACGTCAGACCATTTAACAACCTGAGAGCATAACAGACGGCAACTTCAAGCGCAGCAGAGGAGCTCATCCCTCCGCCTTGCGGTATGTTTCCGCTAAAAACTATATTAGCTCCGTTAAATTTATAACCCGCTTCCTTGCATACGAAAAATACACCCATAATATAATTTGCCCAGCGCTTTTCGCTATTAAAGACAAGATTACCAAGATCCACTTCGAACCCATCGTTATAATCAAGAGAGAAGAGTTTGAGTTTATTGTCTTTTCTGAGAGTTGCAGCAAGGAGTATTTCCCGGTCTACAGCTGAAGGAAGGACAAAACCACCTGCGTAATCAACGTGTTCCCCTATAATATTTACCCGCCCCGGCCCTGCAATAATAACCGGCTTCCCGCCATCAGCAAACAACTCTTTGTGTTTTTTCTCTAATACGTCAATTCTCTCTTGCACTTTTTACTTCCTTCTTTTTCTTTCATTGCTTCTTCTGCTTCCTTCTGTTTCCTTCTGCTGCTTTTCATAAATATCGGCAGAGCTTTTTCTGCCCACAATAAATCGTCATTCGTCATTCGTAAATCGTCAATTCTTTTACGCTTTAATCTTTCTCAATTCCGCGGCTTTTTCTTCGGCAAGCGTATCATTAATAAAAGAACCCGCTCCGGCTTCACATCCTGCAAGATATTTTACTTTCTTTTCAGTCCTATAAGGCGGGTAGAACTCGATATGCCAGTGTGTTTCTTTATGCGGTTTGCCGTCCGTAGGAGCCTGGTGCATGAGCATTATATATGGAAAGGAAAAGTTAAAAAGCTTATCATATTTTACCAGTATGGTTTTTAAAATTTCTGAGAGATTTTTAATGTCACTTTCTGAGAAATCAAGTAAAGAAGACTTATGCTTTTTTGACATTATATGAACTTCATACGGGTACTTTGCATAAAAAGGAATGAAAGCTATAAAACCTTTGTTCTCACTGACTATCCTCTTTTTAAATTTTCTTTCTTTTTTCAATATATCGCAGTACAAGCATTTCTTATTTTTATTATAATATCTTTTAGCAGCTTTTAGTTCCGTTTCTATTTTTGGAGGAATAAAAGGGAAGGCATAGATCTGCCCGTGCGGATGGGGGAGCGTCACACCTATAATCTCACCCTTGTTCTCAAAAATATAGACATACTTGATAAACTTCCTCTCGCCTAATTCTTTATACCTGTCTTTCCAAACCTTAATAAGTTTATAGATCTCATCCAACGGCTGTTCTGCCAGCGTAGTACTATGTTTTTTTGTATAAACCACGACTTCACAGATACCCTGTGCTTTCTTTACCTTAAAAAGCTTATCATCCTCCAGTGATGGTACCGGAGCTGTTTTTTGAAGCGAAGGAAATTTATTTTCAAACACTGCTATTTCATAGGTTTCCGCAGGTATTTCCGTAGGGAACTTTCCTTTTTTTGTCGGACAAATCGGGCAGAAATCCTTAGGCGGAAAAAAAGTGCGATCCTGCCTGTGCGTCGCCGTTATCACCCACTCATCAAGCATCGGATTCCATCTGAGTTCGGACATATCAGCTTCCTTTTTTCATAAGATATATTTTTATCGAAATATTTCTGCTTTTCCTGTAAATGATTCCATTAATGCCAGCGTAAATCCAATAACTAAGATTTAAATTCTAAGCACTAAACAATTACTAATACAGACTGTGTCGCAATTCAATTTTTAGCTTCACGGCCACAATATATAGGCTTGATAAATCGAGCAACTACAATCTGTTGTGTAGTAAAATATATTTTTCTAATTGCGACACAGTCTGAATAAATAAATAAATCTTAATAAGAAAACAACAACCTTCACTTTTTGTTTTAATATTAGTGCTTAAGTATTTGTTCTTTGTTGTCGAGTAGAACTCATAACTACAAGTCCCCTCGCAGAACCGTACGTGAAGTTTTCCCTCATACGGCTCTTCAGTCAAACATCCTCATACGGACGGATATACCTTGTAGATGCTGTAATAGA